>Ga0209336_10000107_pt1 | contig 39174 bp, 46 predicted proteins | sample LinPmetageLP32_FD_184042 | JGI IMG/M metagenome (GOLD analysis project Ga0209336, IMG submission 184042) | Marine viral communities from the Pacific Ocean - LP-32 (SPAdes) (version 2) | ecosystem: Environmental > Aquatic > Marine > Oceanic | place: Pacific Ocean | collected 2009-08-23
TCCCATAATATCCTCTTAGTTAAATGCCATACTGTTAGCTATGCCTACAGAAACACTAATAGAGAATGCCCTATCAACGGTCTGAGATTCGTTGTCTGTTAATCTTAAGGTAAAGTTAAACACTGTTGTTTCTGTTTCTGAACCATTCTCAGTTCCTGAGATTACACCTGTTGAGGTATTTAAAGTAAGTCCAGATGGAAAAGATCCTGAAACTTTTGAGAATGCTACTGTTGAATCACTGCTACCATCTACATCAAAACTCATTGCATTCCCTTTAGCTGATTCGCCTAAAGAACCTGCTGCTGTACTAAATGTAGGAGCTGCGCTTGCTGTAATAATATTATTGGTACTACGACCAGCATTACCATCTGGATTTTCTATTCTCACATGGTAAGAACCAGTTGCTAAAGTTACATTTACAGATAGCGTTGTAGCATTAGTAAATGAAATTGTGTTTGGTCTAGTAATAGATCCATCAGTTTTTATAAATTCAACAACAGGCATTATTACAAAGTTTGAACCTGTAATATTAATTGTTGTTGCTGATGATGGAGCTATTGTTTGTGATACATTTGCTACTGTTGGTTTGGTCTCACCTGGGTTTGTATTAGTTATAGTAATAGTTTCATCGCCACCTTGATTTGTTTCAGTTAGTGATATATTAGTACCAGCTGTTAATTTGTTAAGCAGTAGATCTGGCGTTGTATCATTTCCTGATACTGCTACGTTAGTGTCTGTATTAGCTATTACCGCCCATGCGCTGCCAGTCCAATATTTTAATTGGTTAGAAGAACTATTATAGTTTAAATCACCCACATCATTATTAGATCCAGGATCACCTGAAGTTACTCTGTATCTTGCTGCAAAATCGTTTATACCAGATACATTGCCTGCAACCGTTGTAACGTTTGCTGCAATTCCTGCAACTGTAGTTACATTAGATGCAACACCTGCGACAGTAGTAACGTTGCTTGCTATATTACCTACAGCCGTAACGTTGCTAGCCACACCTGCAACCGTTGTTACGTTTGAAGCTATACCTGCAACCGTTGTTACGTTTGAAGCTATACCTGCTAGTGTATTCATATTAGTTACATTACTTGATGAAGCTAAGGTATTCATGTCAGAAACTATATCTGATGTACCTAGTAAGGCTAGATCGGCTACTGCATCAGATGTGCCTAGTCTTCCTATTTCTGTAGCTTTACCAGCTACAGCTCCAATGTCAGTTGCGTCAGCAGCTACTGCATTTATATTGGAAGCATTGCTAACAGCACTTGTAACGTTAGATGCAATGCCTGCAACCGCAGTTATATCTGATGTAATAGCAGCTAGAGTATCAAGGTTCGCGGTTGTTGGTCCCATCTCAATGCCTGTACCAGCGGCGTTAACAGTTAGTACTTTATCAGCTACTAACTCCTCGCAAGTTATACTTGTAGTAGAAGAAGCTTCTTGGACTTTAATAGACCTGTCTGCTACTTCTGAAATCTGTGAAGCTATTTGTGTAAGTTTATCGAGAGCTGCTTCATGAGTCTCGGCACCGAAGGCATCGCCTTCTACATAGTCTGTCTCTTGGGTAAGAGGTACGTTTCTAAGTATTACGATCTTGTGAGTGTTAGGCAGGTTTGTATTAAGGGTCACCGTAGCGTAGTTAGTAGAGCTGTTAATTGTTACCGCGTAGTCATATGTACCTGCGCCTCCTCTTGTTTGCAGAGTCTGCACAGACGTGGCTATAACTAAGGTAAAGACCTTAAGATCGGTTACAGCGGCTACAGGAGCATTAAAAGGGAATTCCTTAGCACTCCCAGTTCCTGTACTTACCACTCTAGATAATGCACTTCCTATTGTCATCTATTTATTACCTCACTAGGGGGAAAGTAAAACTCCTGCCCCGTATCCTTCATTATACGACGTTCTACTCGGCGAAGATACCCTGGGTTCATCATTTCTTGAAGCTCGTATATAACTAAATAGTCCATAGCCCATTTAGTATAGAACAGGTTTACTCCAGGAACGTTGTTTTTTATTACTCTAAACAAATCATCTGCTGCTTTAGGATCAAGTGACTTTGCTCTACTGACCATTGACATTACATCGTCAAACTGGCCTAATGTAGGGCCTAGAAAGGTGCTTGAAGCTGATTTGCCGTACCTGTTATATTCTCCAAAGAAAAAGTCTCCGTATAGTCCAAAGCCGCCGCCTTGTGTCATAGACGTTATAAGAGTGTCTAGACTCATATTAAATGGTAGACTGCTGTCTGGATCAGTCCAGGATTTTGGTGTTTTTCCCTTAACAGTATCTTTAGCAGCACTAGCTATGTAACCAAACATAGTTGTGCCTACAATTAACTGCGCTAAGTTAGCTACTCTAGCCTCACTTGTCCATTCACGGCCCATAGCTCTTCTAACAACTGTTACTGGAAATGCTTTAAACTGCATGACATATCTAGAGGCTTCACCCCAAACAGTACCGGCGGCTCCGCCAGAAGTAGTAAGAGATTTTTCTAAAGCTCCAGGCATGATAACGCCTGCATCTGCTCGGTTTGTATAAAAAGTGTTTAGTCTATTATTAAGATCAAATATAGCTTCTTTGACTTGGTCTCCTTTAGTAAACAAAGCAAAAGGATCATCTCTAAGAGCATCATGCATTCGCTCATACTCATCTCTTGTATTCTGTGTATAGTTTTCGTCAAACTGGCCTGGCTTTCCTTTTACAGCTTGTTGAGTTTTTGTTATGTCTTCTACATAAACTCCTTCATCTAAGTGTCTTTGGTACATAAATTCAACAATGTCATCTTTAGATACATTTTCAAATGTTATGTTTTCTGGCGTCATGAAAGAACCGTCTTCTGATTTTGATACTCCGTATTTTTGGTATATTTTCCAATGGTGCTTTCCTATACCATACATTTCTAGGTTTTGTTTTATTTTTATAGGAAGGTTATCAAAACTTGTTCTTGAATGCTCAGCCATATTTTTTGCCATCATAATAGCCATACCCGTTCTATGTGAGTCATTCCAGAAATTCATTAAATTAAGTTTAAAAAATATCTGCATGTATTTAGTCATGGCTCCTGGAACAGAATCTACTGCTCCGAATTTTGAGTGTATAGAACCAACTAGACCATCCATTCCTAAACCTATAGTTCTAGCTATTTTTCTATCTTCAGCAGATCTACCAAAAATAGACCTCATTCCTGTAAAATAAGAGTTTAGCTGTCCTACACCTTGAGACCTTAATTCAGCCGCTGCTATAGGAATATCAGTAAATGCAGCAATAGTGGCTCCACCTAGTTTAGACATTGATTGTAGGGCTCTAAGTGCTGCGCCTAGTCCAGCCATGCTGAATACACTATTTCCACCAGATATCCTAAGAGCTGTTCCGTCTAATTGATCCATCCATCTATTTGGTATTGGGTCATCTTGCAAAGCTTTTTGAATATCTTTTATTAATCTTTTTTCTTTAGCTGTAGGTTTTTCTATGTCTAACAGTTTATTAAGTTTATTTTTTGAAGACCTGCTTGCAGTATTTTTAAGTTTAGCTATCATTTCTCTAGGATTAGTACCAAGCCTTCTCATTAAGCCTAAATTTCTAGACTGAGTTTCCATGTCGTATATAATATTTTGCATTAATCCGCCCTTTCCAAATTCTTTATCATATTTTATATGAGCTTCAGCATCTTTAAATACTAAGTAAGGATTTGATCGTCTGCTTGCCCTTCTTGCTACATTGTGAGCCCCTGGAAATGCTTTTAAAATAGCAAACCTGGCATTAGCAAATTTACCATCTACTTCTACATTTGCTCCTTTTGATATTATACCCGTGTTATCACGTATTGACTCGTATATTTGTCCTAAGGCTGATCTTGGATCAGGGTCTCCTTTAAATGTAGCTTCCATATCCAGCATGCCTTCTTGCAACATATAGTCTATCCATTCAGTTCTAGTCTTTTTTAAAACAAGTGATCTAGTATGAGCAGACCTAAAAAAAGTGCCCATCATTTCTTTATGTATATGGGCTCCAGCGTTAGTTGAGTCTAAATCCATTACTCGAAACGTATCATATAGTATTGTAGCTATGGTTACCGCTGTATCATCTTTAACTTTACTTATGTCTCCATCTTTTCCTTTTCTTAATTCATAGCCAGCTCTAATTATGTTTTCATCGTACTCCTTAGATTTTAAAGCTTCAAATACTTTAGCATCTTCAAGACTAGTTACCATTCCTCCTAATCTTTCACCTAAAATACCTTTTTGTATAGCGTCTACAGAATAACCTGCATTCTTTTTCTTTGTTATAAGACCTACCATTACTGCTCTAATAGCTTCATAAGGATTATCATATAGCTGCATTTCTACTTCTAACTTTGCAAATACTACTTTATCTATTAAAGCATTTCTTAAAGCTATTTTTTGAGCTTCTTCTACTTCAGATCTTATTTTTCTTCTTAATTCTAATAGCTCTTTGCCTTTTATTGTTGTGGTCTTACTTTTTGCTATCTCAATAGAAGTTTCAATACTAGTAAATAAACTATCTTGTTCTTCTTTACTAAGCTTTTTATGTAGCCCGCTTTCTTCTAACATTAGGTTAAATTGGTCTTTACATATACCCATAATTATTTACCGCAGTTTATTAATTGCTCTAGCCCGTCTTCTAATTTATCTAATTCATTCGTTCTTAAATATGCTTTTTTCATTTCAGCTAAATCGTCTAAAGCTTGTTTCCTGGCCTCAGGTGTCATAGAGGCCGTAGCTCTTATATGTTTTTCAGCGCTAGCAAACAGATCATCAGAAGTAGGTTCTTTTGCCTCGGCCTCAAATTTTTCTTGAGGGTCGAATTGTCTGCCTGGTTCTGCATTAGCTGTGTCTTCAATATATTTTTGGCCGGTTGTTCTTTTGCGCGGCTTACCTTTAGGCTCAGACAAGTAAGATTCAAGGTTTTTTCTAGCACTATCAAGCTTACCTTGAAAGTATTTAACATTGTAAGGGGTCGCATTTTCAGAAGCTACTTCCTTTGCTACTCTGTCTTCAAGTTCTTTTATATTGTCTCTAAGTATAGTTTCTGGATCTTGAGCTTTAGAGGCTTCAAGTTCTACTTCAAGTTCTTTTATTTCGGCTTCCATTTCGGCTTTGTTTAAAGCTGCTTTTTCTCCATCCTTTACTTGTTTTTCATAATCACTAATTTTCTTTAAATTTGCTTCATTCATAGCCAAATCTGAGTCAGCTTTAAAATTCTCGGGATTATTTTTAAGATCTGCAGCATTTTTCTTAGCCTTCTTTTTAAGAAGGACTTTTAGTTCTTTTAAATTTTCTTTAGATATATCTCCAATAGGAGCCTTTTGTCCATCAATTTCTACTTCTTGTTCTCCGGCATCTTTTGTAGATTTTAGCTTTTTCTTTTTCTTTATAGCTTTTATTCTTTTATTTATTTCTTCCTGTATGTCTTCAGGACTTCTAATTTCCGGTTCATCACTATCTAATACATCTGCAGTTTCTGCAGCTTTTATTTGTTCATTTTCAGCTAGTTGTTTTGCGGCTAATCGTTTTGCATGATAGTTAGAAATACCTCTACCTAGTCCATGAAGACCTCCTGAAACAACGCCGCCAAAAGCTACGTTGATCATTGACTCATACATACCATAGTCAGCTTGTTCTTTTTGAGCTTGGCTGTATATAGGAATCTCTGTTAAAGCCGCTGCTTTAACTCCAAGTTTTATAGCTCCAGCATATCCTACTTGAACCGCTCTTCCACCTACCATAGTTACAGTAAAAGGCATAGCAAAAAGTCCAGCCACTACACCTACAGGGTCTAGCACGGCCATGCCCATTTCAATTAAAAATCCTTTAGCGTAGCGTCCGCCGTTAGCTTGTTGCAAAACATATCTATTTCTTATTTCATTTTTCTTTCTTGCCATTAACATGCTAACTTCTAGATCAGTGCTATCAACGTCAAAAGTAAGACCTAATTCTTTAAGCTGTGGATCATTATTTAATGTTTCCTTAGATATCATGTTAATAGAAGTTGCACCGTACTCTTCCATTAGATCTAGCATGTTACTTGTTACAGGGTTTCTAGACCTTTTTGCAATAAAGTCATCTCCTTGGGCTTCTTCGCCGTACATGTTTATGTTTTTAGTATTAGGTACCGCACTAGAAGAAGTATATCCTAATTCTTTTAATCTGTTACCTGCGCTTTGAGCCCTTGTTTGTTCTTGGTATCTTCTTATACTATCCCAACCAGTATATCTCCAACCTTGTTCTTGAGCTGCGTTTGTAACAGTTTGAGCTGAAGGCTCCATCCAATCTAGGCCTGTGTTGTAAAAAGATTCTGTAACAGAGGTCTCAAACCCTGTATATAATCCGGCCATTATTTACTCCTTGGATTAACATTAGTACGGGGTTTATAAAGTTTTTTCTCTGCTTTTAGATTTTCTTCTAGTTCACTAGCTTTATTGTAGTTATCATAAAATTCTGCATTTTTACCAGGTCTATATCCTCTTCTAGGAACGGGAGGTTTGTTAAAGTTTTTTAATTCATTATGTTTTATAATGATAATTTCTCCATCTTCATTTGTAAGAGGTTCACTAACAAGCCTTAAAGGGTAGTCTACCATAATCATATAGCCTTCAGTTGTATCATTTGCATTTACCATATATCCGTTTTCTTGTACAAATTCTCTAAAAATTCTTGGTCCTCCGCCTATTGCATCACCTATGACATTAGATCCTGGGGTCCGAACATTATATATTTCAAAAGCTCGATTTAGCATTACAGGGTCTTCTATAATGTTGCTTAGTTGTTTAACAGTAGTAGGAACATCTATATCTTCTGTTTTTGGAAAAACTGCTCGGACCGTTGCTTCGTTAACTTGATCAAAACCTGAAGTTACGATGTCAAAAGCCGCCTCTTTAGCTTCAGATAAAGTTTTACCTCGACTTATTTGATACATAGTTATTCTTTGAAAACCGTCTATTATTCCTGGTCTTAATTCTATATCTTTACGGCCGTGATTTCCAGTTATAGACTGTATAAAGGTATTTATTTCACCATCACCGGAAATTGCGCCCTTAATATCACTAAACGTATCAACAAGAGTTCCTTGGCTTTCATTGTATTCTTTATAGTCGTCTTTGGAGTACTGCATTCCTTTTAAAAAAGCGGTCCTGTGAATAGGTTCTACATTAGTTACAAACTTATAAAGTGTAGGTAAACCTTGTCCGTCACTATCTTTTGCAAAAAGTTGTCTAGTGACTAGATCTACATTCTCTCCGTTTAAAATTCCTTCTAGCATTTGGAAAGCCTTATCTGTATCTGTTCCTTTAATTGTGTCTTGCATGCTAGTTATTTCCGTCTTACTAAACAATACTGGATTTTTTACGCCTGTTTGGGCCTTTATCATAGCGTCCCTTCTGTCAGAAGAGTCTGGTCCGGCTACATTTGCAATTTTCATTGCATATAAACCAGGGTCTGAAGCTCTTTGTGCATTATTTTTATTTATTTCGGTTACTGATTTACTAGCCCAAGCTATCTGATTGTCTACAGATAGATCAGATATCCTGTTGCTTAGGTTACCTGTAGGATCTATTGTGTTTGCTAAGTTAAGTGCAGATTCTCGCATATTTTCTTGATCAAGAATACTTGTGTTATAAGCTTCGTGGGCTAAAGTAATATCTTGGCTTTTTTGAGCAGTTAAATAGTGAGAGCTTTGAACAGCTTCACCTACACCTTGTTGTGTGTTAATTATTTGATTAAGGTTTACTAAACTTTCACCTATAGATGTAATAGTATCTGCAAAGCCTACAGAGGCTTTTAAGACTTGCATTCCTGCACTTGTATTAGAAGGAGCTCTTATGCTGCCTTGCAAATTTATCTGTCTTTTATAGAGTTCTCTTTTCATTTTAAAGTCCTTGACATATAGTTACTTATTCTTGTTCCTTGCGCATTATCTTTAACAACTAAGGCGTCACCTTGTTCCATTGCATAATCAAATGCGTTTTCTTCAGTAATCTCTGTCATCTGAGTTCCGTCTTCATTCCATCGGATAGTTGGTACTAAATATGTTATCCCGTCCTGTTCTACCGTCATAGTTAATTGTGATTCATAATCTTTTGTTCTAGTAGCTCCGTCCTGTAAATTACGTTGGTACCAAGGTAGCAACAAACCTAGTTTCATTACAAATTCATCTCTAGTAAAATCATCTGGATTCATTGAGCCTAGACTAGATACTGATAAGTCTCCTCCGTTATCAATTATCTTTTGAAAATTATCTTTAAGCATAGATATAATAGCCGAAGTATCTTTTACGGCAAGAGAAGTAGCTTTTTCTCGAGCTTGTATTGCATGAGATATTAAATCTCCTTCAGATAAACCTTGTGCTTTCCAATATGATGTATTATTATAAATATCATCTAAAACACCTGATGGATCTTCTTTAGCCGCATTCTTTAAATAAGTGTTGCTAAGATCGGCTTTAGCTCTATTGGCCATATAGTTTGCAGTACCTTCAGGTAAGTATTGTTCAGCTCCTGGCTCTGTATCTATAGTGCTCACATACGACTCTACATTTTCCATCATCTCATTAAATTTTTCTCTTGTTGGATATTCAGCTAACGTGTCATTCATCATTCTTACCCCTAAAGTAACTTCTTGATGCCTTGCGTTTACTCTAGTTCTAGCTTCTAATGCAATACCGCCAGCTAGTTCTTTTTGTTTTGTTGCCTGCATGTAAGTCTCCCACATAGTAGAAGCCATAGTAGTAGGAGGTAAAAAGTTAGTATCTCCTGCAGTTTTTTCTATAAAATCTTTTTTCTTATTTATATAAGTACCTGGGTCAGTACCTTGTACAAAGCCAGGGTTGTTTAAATATTCTGCAGGATCTAATTCTTGAGATATCTGTTTAGTATTATCTGCATTAAGCTTCATGAACTCTGCAGTCTTTTTAAGCATCCAGGTGTTGTCAGCGCCTGTAACTTTTTCTACACTTTCTGGCGATTTAGTTTTTCCTATATATATTGGCATTATTCTATTTTTTTCACTCCGCCGCCTGGCAATTCGTATTTAACATAGGCTCCTGCTACCTGAGAGGCTCCGCTTAGTAAGCTAGTTCCTACCGCATATTTGCCCGCTTGTCTAGCAGCTTTTCCCGAAGCTATATGTCCTTGTGATTGAGCTTTATAGCTATCAGATTGTATTTCGCCACCGTATAAGATAGCTAGCTTATCCATTTCAGCTTCAGTAACATTATCCATTTGTACATCTAAAGCAGACCCTGAAGAGGTTATACCTGACCCAGAAACGCTGGCTCTATTAGAAGCTAGCATTCTTCTTACATCTCTATCATGGTTGTCAGCATCATACTGAGCTTGGTCTTTAGCTATTTGAGCATTATTAGAAGCTATATCTGCTTGATACCTAGCTGCATTTTGCTGAGCTTTAGCTGCGCTATTTGCAGCTGAAACCTGTACAGTTGTGGTTACTGCTGCCGTAGCAGCCATTATAATCATAGCAGTTGCGCACATATTTAATCCTCTCTTAATTGTAATAATAGTATATATATCATCTGTCTGACACCACCAATGCATACATTATAATTAACACAGTACAAGGTTGAGCTTGATCGTGCTGTATAACTAAGTTAAATTGACGATCAGGAGTATGAGAAATTAATACTCTTTTATCTCCTGTAAACAAAGTAACTGATCCCATAGCTTGACTTCCTTCTCTAAATGGTATATCTTCTAGTGCAGTATTCTCAGCTGCTATTTTAAGATTAAAGGTATCTACTACTCTAACCGTAGCTCTTTCTATCCTTCTTACTTTACCTTGAGAAGGACCTTCGTCTGTAACTATTTCAGGGTCTAAGGTAATTAGTTTAGCTTTATAAGCTAAACCAACGTGTATCTTAGTTCCTGAGCTTGCTAAGCTTATTGCGCCAGAAGCAACAGTTCTATTTGCATGGGTAGCTCCGTTGACTAACACTTGCACTGTTTCCCCTTCTAGATGTCCTAGCCCCGAAACAGAATTTGCTGCAGTACCTGAATAAGTTAAACCGGAATCTACAAAGAAAGCATCTGATACCGTGTTGCCTTTGTTTGTGTCAAAGACCTCTTCTAAAAACTCTACGTAGTGCTTAGTGGCTCCGTTTATAGTTCTTTCAACAATCATATATAATTGATCTTCTGTTTCATCAGCTGTTGGTATAACCGCTATGCTTTTAACTAATGCAGTACCTTGACTAGTTACTGCTAATTTTATAATATCACTTGTAGTTATAGTTAATGGATCAGAACCTGCTCTTGCAGTTTCTTTAACAGTTACTACATTAGTACTAACTGTTGCTGTAAAGGTAGAGTCAGCGTCTATTAATGTTTTTAAGTTTGTAGCTGTTTGATTATTACTAGACGTAGTATGAAACTTTCCAGAAGTAGCAGAAGTAGCAGAATTAAAAGTTGTAATTGTGCCATCTGACTTAGTTAGCACTAGTTTAGAATTAGCTGTAATATTAGCATAATCTGTTACTGTTATAGTGCAATTACCTGAAGTACCTCCTAGTATATGCCTGTGCCATGCTACTACATCTTGTTCTCTTTCGTAAGTCATACATCTTAGACTGCCATCTTGTAGTAATGTCCATATAAGGTTATCAGGAGATCTAGCGTATGATATGTTTTTAATTGTAGAACCTGATGTAATATGTTCTGCTATTAGCAATAAATCAGGTGATGTATATCCGTCTATTTCATATTTATATGCAAGCTCTCGTATTCTTCTTAAATTTCTGTCAGTATATACTGTAGCTTTACTAGCTCCTATTGGTTGCATACTAGCTACTCCGTCTGCCGATTCTCTATTTACTGTTACGTTAGAAGGAGTTAAAGCTAAGTTATCCCCTCCAGAAGACATTAAAAACGGTCCATCAGAAGTGCCTAGTTGTAGCTGTTTGCCACTATACATCCATCGTATTGCATTTACTCTGTCTGTAGCTAGTGTAAATACTAAAGCATTATCGTCGGCTACTACTCCGTCAGTAGCTGATGATGCAAAATTCTCAAAGTCTCCTGACTTACTGCCCCAAACTGTATTAGGTTGCGTAGTACTTCCAGCAAAAAATAATCTGTCTTGATAAAATGTTACACATGTAGGCCAGCCTGAAGTATTAGACCATGCCCCGAGTCTCCAATCTGTTGTACTGCCTGTACCGCCAAAATTATTCCTTATAGTAGCTACAGCTACTGTAGCATTTGTTACAGCTGTTATTTTAGCATAACCCCAAGTACTGCTGTGCTTAAGTCTTACAAGTCTGCCTACATCTGTAGAAACCCATAAGTCTGCGCTAGCTGTTAAAGTTTTACCTGTACCACTAGCTGCTTGCGGTGTTATAGTAACATCCGACACATTCATATCAAGGTACGGCCCGTCTAAGTGATCTAATTCTGTAATTGTCCAAGCGTTGTGAGCAGTTCTTGTCAGTTTTCTAGGAGAAAAACTAGGGTGTGTGATATATAGTATATCTGCTGATTGAGTAAATGATAATCCATCTAAATACTCTTGCCCGTAAGGACTTGATAATTCATAAGGTGTGCTGCCTGATGAATATATTTGTCCTTCATTTCTAAAAAATCTTATGTAATCATCACCAAATTCTAGGATGTAAGCTTGAGTCGTACTAAATACAAAGGGTATAAGTCTCTTAGTTGACGTGCTATTTTTACATTCTGCTACATGTCGAGTTCCAGATCTTTTAGTTACTCCGCCCTGAGGAAAACATATAAAGTTTTGAAGTAATTTACAGCTAGCTCCATACTTTTGAAGATCTATTCTTCCTTGCAGTTTAGGACTAATTTCACCACCTGCAAAGTTAGTCTGTATAGGCGTAGCTTTTGCCATATTAATTCCTTGGAGGTGTTTCTATATTAGCTCTTGTTAATCCTGATCTAGAATCTAGCCAGTAATCAGCATCTAATACATCTTGACAATTTTCTTGTGCATCAACATATCTAGCTTCTTTAAGCTTTAGTTCAAACATTGCATACATTTTTTCCATAGCCGCTGTGCTTTGTAATAAAGGTTGAGCTAAGTCTGCCGCTAATCTTGTAGCTAGGGCGTCTACTAACAATGTGTCATACTTAGTAACATCTGTTATTAAAGCTAGGTATTGTATATTTAATGAAGTACCATCATACAGTATAAAATCATTTTCTATTTGGTAATTTTCTTTTGGGTTTTCTAATCTAATTAATCTTAAAAAGTCAGCAGGTAATTGAAATTTAGCGCTGTACCCGTAAGCAGGCGCCGCTGAATCTTTTGATAAAGCTACTCTTTTTGTTAAACAGTTCCAAGGGTGTGACCTGAATACCGCTGCTCTAGTATCATCCCATAACACAGAAGCGGTTGATGCTGCTTTGTCTGGGTCAGTTAAGGCCGTTATTGTATTAACACCTAATAAAGCTAAAGCTCTATTTACAATGTTAATCTCTGCTGATGCTGTTGCCATATCTTTTCTCCGAGCGAGGGGAGGTTTCCCTCCCCTCTATTTATTTCTAATCTACAACGTAGACTACATAACCAACAAAGTCGTCGCCACTTGCTATCGCAGTATCTTGAGATGTTGCACGAAGTACAACGCCCTCTTGACTGTCAAACGAGTGTGTTCCACCTGTTGCTTTTTCCGCAGCTATCGCACCTTCTAATGTGAAATATCCGGCAGTATCAACGGATAAACCGTCTATAAGGCCATCAGGGTCTGCTGCTACAGCAGTTCCATCAGCATTAGTATGTGCGTCAAATCCAAGATCTAAAGTAGCAGAACTTGTAGTCCAGTTACAATATACCCTTGAAAGTGATGACATAAGACGTACTTTTCCAGCTGGTAGCTTACATAAAGCTACACTAGAAGTTGCGTCACCAGCACCGTCTTGATCATGAGTAAAGAAAGCTATTCTTAATCTACCATGCATCTCATGCGGTTGTGCTTGAGTTGTAATAGGATTAGCAACACTATTACCATACTCAGTACTATTTTGAGTTGTTACAGCCATTGTTTATCTCCTTACGCTTCAGCGCATTTAATTTCTACTACTTTTTCTTCTTCCATACGAACCGTACCGAATGAAGCTGAGCAATAGACTTGGGTTGAATTACGTTTATCACGTCTTGGGCCAATATCTACGTTAATATCCATACCCATTGCAAGCAACAAGCCAGATTTACTGTAGCATATGACTCTTCTATAAGAACTTGCATCAGTTGCTACTAATTCAGTTCTTACAAATTCAAATCCCATGAAAGTGTTAACATCGCCTTGAACTAAAGCCTTAACAGAGTTGAAATCAGCACTTGTTACTTCAGTTGATGTTAGCAAGTCATGAATTTGTCTTGCTGTACAAATGATGTAACGAGGATCTGATGGATCCGTTTCTTTAGAATCAAGCATTTCTTTTGCTTTTCTTAGTTTACCGATAGTAAGACCAGAGCTAGAAGCCGAACCGCTTTCAACATAGTTGTGAGCAATTTGCTGTGTAGCTGGATGTGTTACTGTTCCGGCTCCAGTTTTACCTGTATAAACGGTGTCGAAAGCACCGGCGATTATAATCTCATCCATTTTTCTACCTAGAGCAAAACCTGCGTTTTGTGCATATGGTGAAGTTGGATCGATTAACAATCTTATTCTATCAGGTCTATCAATTAATTCCGCCCAATCAAAGTCACGTAAAGAACAACGTCTTCTATCGTGAGGTACTGTGATTAGTGGAGTGTCTTGATGACGACCTGTCACTTCTTGCGCAGAAGTAGAACCGATTCTATCATAGAATTCGAATTCAGCATTCTGAGATTCGACTCTTACGAATGGACGTAAGCGTGAACCTTTTTGTTGCAAGAGGTGCTCTACATTAGCTCTGTACTGTTGTACAAAAGCAGTCGTAATTTGAGTTGACATAAAAATGTCCTCCTTTTAACAATATTAAATATATCGCATAGGCTACCCTCACGGACCTCCACTACCCTTAAGCCTGGGCACAAAGCTGCGGACTGTTAAGCTACCCGCTTATATTGGATTATAACTTACTAAATAATGTAATGTACAATCATTCTATCTGATCAGGGTAAGCATATTCAAACAAGCTTCTGTACTTCTTGACTGCTTCATCGTGACCATCAGCACTTTTACTACTATATTGGTTCATAAAGTTAGGATCTCGCTGTAATCTGCCAATCTCTGCTTTAGCACTATCTGGTGTCATTTCAAAAGATTGCGGTTTACCGGGTTCGGCTCCTCCTTCTGACATCATCTTACCGACCTTAGCAAACATCTTAACAAACATAGGATTGTTGCCTTGTCCTGATGTGTCTAACCATTTTAGAAAATCATCTCCACCAAGTTCTCTAGCAGCTCTTTGAGATAAGTCTACTTCTTGGTCAAAGGCTTTACCTAAGTCTTTTTGAAGTTCTTTAAACCATTCTTGCTTTTGTCCTTCTGATTGAGCAGCTTGTTCTGAGTATTGAGTACCCATATAGCCCATATAACCTTTGTATAGGTCATTAGCTTGCTTATTAGTTAGACCTGATTCATGCATCATGGTTTTCATTTGTTTTTCCATGTCTTCGTTGTAACCCATACCTTCAGGAAGTTCTGGTTTTTCAAACTCATATTCCTTAGGTCGACCTAAACGGTCATAGAAAGTGGCCATTTCTTCTGGCGTTGCATCTGCTTTAGGTAAGGCTACTTTATCTGTACCTACCATTTTTTGACTGTGTACGAAGCTCTTTGCTAAGGCTCCTACATCTGCTATGTCTGCGAGACTCGGATCAGTCCTTACGTCATCTGGTAACGAATTTTTCCAATCAACCGAGCTCCCCGCATCTGTAGCTACTTCTGCCGTAGCTTCTACGGACCCTGTTTCTTCAACCATCTTGTTCTCCTTGCTGCACTTGGCGCAATAATTCTCTAGGATCGCGTTCGATAAATCTTAGAATTGATATAACGATACTTCGCTTTCCTTCTTTGAAAGCAGTATCATGGGAATCACCTGGTGTATGCGTAGGTATATCTATATACCCTACTTTAACCAAATGCTCTAACACGCGTTCTCCATCTGGAGAATCGAACACCGCGCGATAAGAATCGTGTATTTCGTTAAGCTTCTTCCTCGCCATCTATTAGTCCTGCCGCACTGGCATCTTTAGCTGCTCCTGCTAGTTGCTGAGCTTGCTCAGCTTGTTGCATTTGCTCTTGTTGTTCTTGTCTTTGTTGTCTTAGTTGCGCAACTTGTTCTTCACCCATTAGAGTTTCCATTGGAGCGTCTAAGGTACCGTGAGCCCATTTAAAAGCTCCGTCAGCATCAAGGTTATCAAATATTTCTGGCTTTATCTGAGCCAAAGGTATCATTTGTTCCAAGAATCTACTAAAGTTAAATATCTGTTGAGATTTCTGAGCTCTTGCTACAGGAGATACATATACTACTTTTAAAGTTTCACCTTCTATTTCTTTAGGCGGTTCTTCTATTGAGTTACGTCTTGTCATTATAGCAAACACTCGATCTATTAAAGGACCTAAGAATTCTGTTTGTAACCTGCCAACCATAGGACCTAGTAACCTCATTTTTTCTTCTTGACGCTGTAATACTTCAGTGGCAGTCATTTGAGGACCATCTTGTTTCATTTGTAGCCAATCTACATGAAACGTCTTAAGTATATGCTCACGTCTAGTTTCAATAAAGTCTAGCCCAATATCTGGTCTAACATTAGATGTTAGAGGCTCTATTTTATCTGTAGTACCTGATCTATAGTAATTTAATCCGCCTGGTATAGTTCTAAGAGGCATCATAAAACCGTCATCAGGGACTAGGAGTGGTGGATCCGTAGCTTTTTGAGCTGCCCTAATAACGGTCTTAGTCATTTCGTTTACCATTCTGATATCTGGTAAACAGGTCATAGCAGGAGATCGACCATATATCTCACCTGCTGTTTTAGACCAACGAGGAACCATGTAAGGAAATTCGTTGAATCCTGATTCATCTAGCATAATTTTTTCTTCTTCTAATACGTAACAACTACTAAATGGCATATCTGTTGCCATTTTTGCACCAGGGCCGTATGAGTCTCTTGGCTCAACAGCGTGTATACATGTAAATTCTTGGTGTGGTTGCTTGTATGAGGTATCTATAAATTTTTGTGGTAATTTGTCTGCATACATCTGCACTAGTTGTCTTGCAGTATGTTTATATTTTCTATATAATGTATCTACAGTACCTTCTGAATTTTCTGCTATAAAGCACTCAGCTAAGTGGAATGTTCTAAAGTTAATAGACTTACCTGGTCTATCTTCTACATACATAACAGCTGTTCCGTAAGATCCAAGGTCTAAGTACAGCTCATGTACAGCTGTAGTAAAGTTAGCCTCAGGTGTGTGGAATACATCATCAAATAATGTTTCAGTAGTGCCTTGTAACCAGTTGCGAACTGACTGAGAAAGTATATCGTTTTCCTGTGGTATATTTAAAGAAAACCAATTCTCAGCCGAGCTCGTCAAGAATCCGTGTAATCCAGAAGCTAGTTGTTCGTTAGCTAATGGGGCAGTTGAATCAAATACTTTATCATAGCGTGTACGATCTCCTTTAGACCTTGCTATTGAAAAATCACCACGTCTAGGGTTTACAAAGTCTGTGCAATCTTGCCAGAGTTGCTCCCATGGACCTCGCATAGATTCTAGTTGACCCATACGTTTAATAATGTTATCTACTTTATCCATTATCCCTTCTTAGCCGTAGTCTTTGATCTTGCGAAGTCAGCATTTGAAGGAGCACCTTTGCTACCTTTCTTTCTCATCTTTTCACCAGAGCCTGCTTTAATTCTTTTTTTCTTAGCATGTATATTTGCGTATAGTCCTTTTTTAGCCATGTGTCTCTCCTAAGTTTCTGAGAATGAACCCATAAGTTTCTTTTTCTGTATATTTTCCATACCTACTAAACCTTGAGCTCCGCCTTGTGTCATAATGGTAGACGATCTACCTTTACGCTTACGGTCTAATGCTGCATAGTCTCGTACGTCTGGAGCCACATCTGCTGCTTTAGGAGTAGGTGGAGGTGGTGGTGGAGGTGGTGGAGTATATCCGCCGCCGCCGCCGCACATTAAAGCACCTTCCTAAAAGTATGCCCTGTTGGCTCATAGCCTAAATGACTATATAATTTCTTAGTTCTTTCCATATCTATTCCTGTGCTAGTAGCCGGGCGCACTTCTTTTGCTTTTTTTCTTTTTGCCCATGATTCAAACTCCTTAAACATTTTTAAACAAGCTAAGGCTCCTCTTTTGTCTTGATCTACATAAAATAGTAAATCAGAAGCCATAGTGTCCTTAGAAAAATAGTACTCTGTTATTACGCCCACGAACATACCTAATACTACTTTATTTTCATCTTCGGCCACAGAGGCAAAAAATACATCAGGTCTATCCATAATAGTTATACCTAAATCTCTTAGTTTCTCTTTAGAATATGATAGATGATTGAAGGTAGATTCTTTGTGCATCTTAGCTCCAAGCTTGATTAAAGGCTCAATGTCTACCTTTTGAAAATTTCTGACATTTATCCTAATATCTGATACTCCTGGTCTGCTAGTCTTGGAAGTTTTTCCATCTTAGCGTTTTGACGATCTCGTATAGCTAGTGCCATATATCTAAAAGCATCTGCTGGATGTGATGACCAGTCGTGTACGGGTCTGTCTTTAAATGTATTGTTCTTCTCATCAAAGTCTTTGCGGTACTGTCTTAATGCTTCAATTAAGTGTTTACACTTATTCTCGTCGAAATAACACCTAGGTAGTATAGTCCTTACAGCTTCTATACCGTCTTCTATTCTTAAGTTAGGTATTACACGGAACTTGATTCCTAAGTCTCTGGCCGATTCTAATCTACTTCGGCCCGTTGACATCTCTCTTACTTTAATATCGTGGGGTGCTATATGTTCTCCATAAGCATATTCTTTATCTCTCATTACTTGTATGTAGTGAGCTAGACCTTCACCTTGGTTTTCATAGTAGTCTATAATTCTTATTTCTGCATTTACAGTCTGGTAAAATATAATAACAGTAGAATCTCCCATGCCAAGGTCCCATGCAGTATTGACATCAAGCAAAGGATCGTAGGGAACATTTACTATGCGTCGGTCTGCAAGGGCCTTAGCCATAGGATTACCATAATATGATCCTACTAGAGGAGCGTCAAATGAGCAATAAAACTCCTGCTGGATCATTTCTTCTGGCATACCTGAATCTCTTTCATCTTGTATAGCTTGAGCTGTTACAGCTCTTGTATCTTCAATAGATAGAACTTGACTAAACCATTTTTCATTTTTTCTAGCCATGTTCATTAAATCGTACCCGTGGTTTCTACCCCTTGCTGTATATATAAATACCGCCCAGCCACCATTTTCTGCTAGGATAGGTCTTATATAGTCCCAGGCTCTGGGATCTTGGACTGAGTACTCTGAAAAGATTACTCCTACGGGATTGGCTCCGATAAGTCTGTCAACGTTATCTGTACCGACTACTTGGTAGATCGAACCGTTTTTCAAGGTAAGTCTCATGTCAGTGTTATTCTTAGCGGCTATAACTTCTTCTGGAAAATGATCTACAAACTTACGACCGTCCCTGGTCATGCCGTCCCAGGCAATCTTCCGTCCTTGGTTATATGTAGGAAATAGGTGCCAGTACAATCCTGGTCTTTTGAGCGCTGATACTGCACACCAGTTAATACTAGCTAAGTCTTTGCCAGCACGTCTGTGCCATACCGCCACGGCTCTAAGACCACCTTCTTCTAGAAAATTCCAAAGAGGTAGTTGATAGTTACGAGGCTTCCAGTCTTTAGGTACCCTGATTTTCATCTAATTCATTAAAGTTGACTACTTCAATAGTCATTTCTCCTGAGTGTACTGTATTCATATCTACTGCTTTACGTTTAGGAGCTACATACTGTGCTAGTTCTTTATAGCATTGTAACTTAAGTTCAGGTGTGGAGTTAGGGTCGGCAGCTATCATAGCCATGCCTTCTATAGGATCTACTCCTAGATCATCTAAACGATCTTGGATCTCCTGCGACCTTTTATTTTTACTGCCTGCTGGTCTACCAGTTCCAGGTCTTTTACCGCCATGTGCCATAAGTCTATTTATACACTATGTAGATTTAAAAGTACAATTATTTTACGAACTATATCCGATATGTAAAAAGTACCCCGCTCCAAATTCGCGGTTGGTGTATAGACGTATTTATATACGCATATATGCCCCCCGGGGCGTCTAGGCGAATACTTATACACGCGAACGGCAGAGTGTGATCCCTCTGTCGCGGGCGAACTAACCGGATCACAACTTGAACGGAGGAATAGTATGTCTAAAACTACATATTATACTTTCACGAGTGTTGACGAGCTCAATAAGCAGTTCGGTACTACACCAGTTAAGAGAAGAGTATGGCGTCTGCCTGCTCAGCTCGTAGCTGCGTGGAAAGCTGGTCTGCCTACTGGTAAGCCTGTCACTATGGAAGACATTACAAAATGGTCTGACACTGTGATAGGTGCTGTTAAAGATGACAATGGTGTTACTTTGCAGCACAGTGAGTGGTCAGACAAGTATGTTCAATCACCAGCTAAGATAATTAACTACTATCTTACTAGTGGTCGTGATGCTTGCATGACTGATGCACACGTGAAGATCGAGAACAAGTAAGCTCGATCGCTGTAATTCCTGTCTCACATGTGTGAGCGCAGGTGCTCAGAGCCGGAGGAAAATAGCGGCTCAGCGGTGTTGATAATTAACGAACCAGGAGACTGTTATGTATAGGATAAAAGACCAACGCAAGTGGGTTATATATCTAGACGGTGTCTTACTCAAGCATGTAAATGCGAAGATCAGTCAAGCTAGGCTTCAAGCCATGCTTCAAGATTGGAAAATTTATGTGGTGTATGACGACATCGAATCTGTAATGCATGTGCATCATTACGAGTAATTAACTAACGCACATACGGAGGTAGACGCGTATGGAATAAGATAACTACAATTTGAAATGACCCATGAGACCACTTCGGTGTGATAGCTATAGGCTAGCTGGGATGGGCGCGCGAGAAGCCAGCCGATCCGGTACGGTGGGTACGGTGGGTACGGTACGTGTACGGGGGCGGGAGGAGTAAATTTAGAGCCAAGAGCTCGCCGGGAAGGGTCAGATATGATCAGATCTCGGACCTGGCGCGGAATCCCTTAATCAAGGGCCAGGAGGAGTAAATAACTGCTTAAAAATCAAGGACATGACCTCCTTGCGCGCCGTCCAGAACCCTCAGACCCTGGCGCGTGTCCCCCTTAAAAGTTGATATTAAATCAATTCCAACTAGTTAATATTATATGCGATAAAGAAGTATACAATATGAACCCCGCAATATATAATAATATATAAGATCGAGTTAATAATTAACTAGATCTAAAACTAGAAAGGAGATTGGAAATTATGAAAAATATGAGCAAAGCTCCTATAGGGGCATTTGCTCCTGTAGGCACTAAGGTGATAGATACTAAACCTAGATCGGCTAGCAAGGTAGTTAAAAATAAGTTATTTAAGTTTGTAGATATTACGAAGTTAGATAACTGGGATGATAAGTTGCCCAAACAGGCGAAGACTATATTATCCAACTTACCTAAGTTTGGTGTTAAGTATGATGTTGAATATAACTGGGAGACTATTAGTGAAGCGGTACGTAAAATGGCTGTGGATGGTGTCTTAGTGGGTAGAAAGGGAAATCCCATCGCCCAACCAGCTTCTGCAATATTAAACTTTTATAGAAACTATTACAAAGGCCAGAAGGAGACAAAAGTTACTTTGATTCAAGTCAATAAGTAACTTGTTTGGGAGCCAGGAATTATCTTGGCTCCCTTTTTAACTAGAAAGGAGGATAACAATGCAGATGTTTTTAAAAGATCACCAGCTTATTAAACTTACCAAGAAATATAGATCTGGTACGTATGCAAAAGATATTAGTTCCGTAGACAATTTTATGGAGAACTACGGAATGGATATGATAGATAAGATGGTAGTAACTAACAACAATGGTACAGAAATAGACGGGGATTGTGCAACTCAAATTGAGGAGTTAAATGATTTGTACTCTGATGTTAGGCATTCAATAATAGAATAACATCTAGCTGGTGTTTGGGGCAGGAAGAGTAGACTATGACTGGGACGTAGGAGCCCACGAGCTACAATAACTCTTCTTGTCCCTTTTTTTTATCAAAATGAAGTAAGCAAGATCAGGTACGTCTGTATTATATATAGGGGTTTTTGAAGATATTTATAAAGAAAATATGTGAGGCTGCCAATAAATACAATAACCCAATAATAATGTTCAAAATCAACTATATATGTAAGATCAAAACATATTGACTACTGTTTATCTGCCAATAATAATAGGTGTATATTAATTTAATTACATATAATATAATAATAGTATAGATCGAATAGTATCGATCTTATAACTAGAAAGGAGATATATATGAAAATCAAAATCTATAATGGTTTGAAGAAAACCCTTACACATTATGATTGCATGTGCTTCAACACCACACCACAAGATTGTTGTGATGTTGTTTTTCAAAGACAACTTGTTAATAAACCATCAGAAGGTATAAAAATAAGACAAGTCGTTTGGAGATCTGTGAAAGAATGACTACAAATTATAAATTAAAAGTGGATGTGGCCTACGATTGGCCCTTCCACGACTTTTGCCAGTTCTGCCAGGACCACGACTGTACCTTCAAGGTTATTGAAGCTCAGGGTCCAGGTGGCGGTAACCCTTATGTGGAATTCACGTTCCCAGAGATGCCGTCTAAGGCAGTCATGGAATTTTTTATGATAACTAAGGAGGATGTAAACAATGACTAGATTATACAAAGATGATTCAATACCAGAATGTGAGATACTCGGATTTGACTGGGACGGAATGTTTATAACAGACCCGACTACGTCAGAGTGTGGGAGATTCAAAGTTGATCCAATCAAAGTGTATGGACTAAGACAGAAACAAGTAAGGAGAATACTACAACATAATAAAGACCTATACGAGATACATTTTGGAGAATTTAAATCTAACATAGGTTACAAGAAATGAGTAAAAAAACACACACAATATATGCAGGTGTCGGGGATAACTCCGGCAATTGCTATATTATAGAAAAGGATGCAGCCACTATTGGTTGCATCTTTGCCTGCGCCATGAACAAAGACGGGACATGTGCGCATGACTGGTACGAGCTTGGCTGGAATTTCTATGCAGAGATAATAGCTGATCAAGAAAAAATGAAACCAATGGGTAGACTAACAGACAATAAACTAGAGGAGTATTTATGACAATTGAAACTAAAAACCAGGCAGAAGCCTACATAGCAGAAATGCTAGACAAAGTAGACTTTTTAAGTAAATTAGTTACAGGTAATCAGCACATAAATGGTGAGGATAACACGATTCAGACAAGGACACACATGGATCTTGTACAGAAAAGGCTTGAAAAGGAAAGAGATAACATAGGTTCGATCTCAGGCATGGAAGTCTTGATCGATGAACTTATAGAGATAGAGAGGAAAAAGCATGACGACCAAGCCGCTAAGTAAGCAAGAAGCTAGGGCACTTATCCAAGTATTGCGAGAAGTGTTCATGACGGCTAACGAGAAAGACTACTTTAGACACAGGGTGCATATGGAAATGCCCCTGAACGAGTATCTTCCTGATGATTTTGGTTCTGCTCAAGATTTAGCGGGCTATATAGTCAAAATTATTAAGGATAACGACGCTGATCCGTTAGCTACTATGATAAAACTAGTGAAAATACACGACGATGAAGAATCTATAGGCATGTCGGTGCCTGAGCTAGAGAGATGCGTTAAACAATTTATGGGAGAAAAAAATGAAGAAACAAAACATTAGAGGCGTAGGACGCCCTAAGGTACATCCAGAGGGCTACAATGCCCTCAAGGACCGTGTTGTAGTGACAATGCCTAAAGATGTACACAAGGTGCTCAAAAGAGCAGCCGAACAGGAGCAAAGAACTATTGTAGGACAGCTCCGGTACATGCTGATCAGGCAGCAATATACTACAAAGAATTGGTCGGAACGAAAAGATGATCCGAACCCAACAAAATTAGCTTCTATATTCACAACCGATGATTAAAGAAGTTAAAAAACGGAATACTATGGTTTATAATGAATTATAGTATAAATGAAAATAACAGAAAGGAGACATTATGTCACATGAAATAGACACAATGGCGTACGCAGGGGAAACCCCTTGGCATGGCTTAGGTGAAAAGGTTGATAATAACCTTACGCCTATGCAAATGCTTAAGAAAGCAGGCCTTGATTGGACTGTAGAGCGTAAGCCAGTATACCATAAAGAGAAAGATAAATACGTTATGACAAAGGACTGGAATGTTCTAGTCAGATCGGATAACCAAAAGGTCCTCGGCCCTTGCGGTAAAAAATATCTACCCATACAAAATCAGCAAGTTTTCACGTTCTTTGATAAGTTCGTAAAAGCAGGCGATATGACAATGGGTACGGCAGGTTCGTTAGACGAAGGACGCCAAGTATGGGGTCTTGCTAATATTAAGCAAGGTTTTAAACTTCCAGGCGGCGATGATGTCGAAGGACACTTACTTATTTCACATCCACACCAGTGGGGTAAAGCATTAACTGTAATGTTCACACCTATACGTGTTGTGTGTAATAACACACTAACTATGGCGCTAGCTGAAAAAGGAAACCGCTTCACTATGCCACATATACAAGAATTTGGCTCTGATATGCAGCTTAAAGCTCAAGAAGCTCTAGGTTTAGCCAAAGGCAAATTCACAGAGTTCAAGGAAATGGCCTCTTTTTTAGCTAAAAAGCGCTATAAAGAGCAAGATCTGAACAATTTTATAACTCGACAGTTTCACCCCACCCTGTTGCTTGGCAATAAAGTCGACAGAGATCAGTGGAACCGGACTTCTCAGTATGTATTTGATTTAGTACATAAACAGCCAGGCGCAAATATGTCTGAGGGATCCTGGTGGTCAGCACTTAATGCGGTAACGTATTACTATGACCACAAAGCGGGTAGAGAACGTGATACGTCTCTTAGATCAGCCTGGTTTGGTTCCAGAGCTGCTAAGAAACGCCAAGCTTTAACACTTGCAGTAGAGTATGCAAAAGCCGCGTAAGTATTACATATTCCTCAAGCCGTATGGCGGTAATCTGGGCCTTCCAAGGCAGGCCCAGTTACTACTGAGCATAATACAGGTAGAAAAAACTATTAGCTACAGCAATCTTGTTAAGCATATGGCTTTTTCTACTGTATTTAAGAAGAGTAAACAGCCCATGGAGCGTTTAATAACGTACTATGCTGGAACTCTTATGTCTAGAGGATATGTAGAGATATTAATTACAACAAGAGGAGTTAAAAATGACTGAAGTAAGCAAAGAAGACTTTCATGAGTATTGTGCCATACAGAGATCAGGTAAAATAAACATGATAAGTTCTGAAGTACAGGACATGGTAGGAATTGACAAAAAAACACATTTCTATATAATGAAAAACTATGATGAACTGGAGAAAAAATATGGCCAACCCGACTCGTAAGATCGATAAAACGCATCTTTCTATAGACAATGCAGAGGAACGCGGTTTCTTACATAGAGACTACATTGCTCATTGTCTTAGATGGACGCATGTTGTTAAATATCTTGCCCAACAGCAACGATACAAGACAGCAAGGATATTAGATATTGGCTGTGGTAAGGAAATACCTATGGCCAAGCTTATGCATTCAAGCAGAATGGAACCAACTGTATACTATGCAGTAGATGTTAATAATCTTGTGCTTCCAAAACAGTTTGCAAATGCTAAATGGAAACCTAGACTAGCAGGTAAGACAGACGTTTGTGATCTTAAGCCTGATGACTTTGAATCTGTACCTAACATTATATCATGTTTTGAGGTACTGGAGCATGTTGCTCCTGAACATTCGAGGCGTATGCTTGAAAAAATCTATGAACTATTAGAACCTGAAGGTGTTGCTTTTATAAGTACACCGTGCTGGGATCCTCAGGTAGGAGCTGCTAACAATCATATCAATGAAATGACATATGAAGCACTAGGAGCTATGATCGAGGATGTAGGTTTAGCTATTGAAGGCAAATGGGGTACGTTTGCCAGCATAAAAGACTACAAAGATGAACTTACTATGGCTCAAAAGGAGGTTTTTGATGATCTACGTACTTATTACGATACTAACTATCTCGCTACCATTATGGCACCGCTAGTTCCTCACAGATCTAGAAATGTTATATGGCAGCTAATAAAACCTGCTAATAATACAGCATATAGTAGACACTTTGGAAACTTAAGAGATGTCGAAGGTCAATGGTCTTCGTCAGACGATTGGAGGCAACTACAACCATGATAAAAGAGATCGATGCTTTCTTAACAAAGTTTGGTCTTGGTTACGATGGAGGGCCTCGCAGCCTTCCATCTAATACAAGAAGAGAAAGAATTAGACATATGATAGAAGAAATTAGAGAATATGACAAAGCTACGACCGTAGAAGATGAGCTAGATGCTCTAGTAGACATTGTATACTTAGCAGTAGGTACTGCATGCATGCAAGGTCTTGACTTTAACGAGGCTTTTAAACGTGTACACCACGCAAATATGCGTAAAGTAAGACCAGAAGGCAATAATTGGGACGGAGATCTTAAATCTGGCATTGTAAAGCCAGAAGGATGGAAACCGCCTAACTTACTGGACTTATGTGAATGATAATAATACTTGAAGGACCAGATGGTGTAGGTAAGACAACATTAGCCGAAGAATTGTGTGGACAACTCGATGCTACTTACCTACACTTAGGGTATAGATGGAAAGACAACATGTTTGACTATCATACAGCTGCTATAAGATTTGCAGCAAGGCAGAATAAGCCAGTGGTTATAGACCGCTGGTGGCCTTCTGAAGCTATTTATGCAGACGTATATAGAAAAGGGTCTAAATGGCCTTTACAAGGCCGTATGGCTGATCGTATAGCCCGTAAATTTGGTGCAGTATACGTTTATTGCATGCCAGATGCGCAGCATGCCAAAAGATTTGAAGAATTAAAGAAAAACAGGCACGAAATGTATGATGATATGAGTAAAGTGTCAGAAATGTTTAATAAACTGTGGTATGGAGATAAAAACCATGAAAATACAGATACTCATGTTGATTTTTTAATCAGGTCCGGTGGGGTTAAAGATAGAGATGACCATATTATGTACAAGATATCTGAACATGGGCATTATTTAGACTTATTTGCAGAAAGAGTTATAGATCTAGCTAAACTAAGACGCGAGCAGCAATACCCGCCAGCTTTAGAGCTAGATGAATGGAATATATTAGGCCACTTAGACCAGGCTAAATACTTAATAGTAGGAGAGCAAACTTTAAACTCTAAGTATAAATGGCCTTTTTACGAGCATGCTAACTTTCCACTATATTTCTCTTGTGCTTTACACCGTGCAAATATACCTGAAGAACATATCATGTTTTGTGATGCTTATGACCATGAAGGCCTAGGATCTAAAGAACTAGGAAGATTAAACCAGCACATAAAGAAATTATCTAAGAAGATGAAGATTATTACCCTTGGGGGGCATGCAGCCGATGCCGTAGCTAATCTTGGGATCATGACCCATAAAGAGTTACCGCATCCGTTGTATGTTAAAGACTTTGAAAAAATTAACTTAACGGAGGAACTAAAAGATGTCATTGTATGTAAACGATGTGTGGATCCAGACATTGGAGCAAATTATTGAGAATGGTAGGGAAGTCAGTCCTAGAGGCATAAAAACTAAAGAGTTTTGTAAAACTACTGTAGTTCATATGAATTACCCAGTTCTAACTATAAAGAAAAGAAAGCTAGGGTACAAATTTCTAGCAGCTGAAGCCTACTGGATTTTAACAGGAGATAATAAAGTTGACACTATTGCTCCTTATTCAAAGGCTATAAGCGAATATTCAGACGACGGTATGACGTTCTTTGGAGCTTACGGGCCTAAGTTTGTAGATCAAATAGGCTACGTGATTAGAACCTTAGAAAATGATCCAAATTCAAGGCAAGCTGTGATAAATATATGGAGAGAAAAGCCAATGCCTACTAAAGACGTACCTTGCACTCTTAATGTACAGTTTACTATGAGAGACGGCAAGCTAGAATGCCATGCTAATATGAGAAGTTCAGATCTATGGCTAGGATGGCCTTATGATGTATTTAATTTTTCTATGATGGCTCAGTATGTAGCATGTGGACTTGGAAAAGGTAAATTTAATGTAGATCTAGGAGTATTGTATTTACACTCAGGGTGCATGCATTTATACGAAAAAGATCTTAATAAAGCTAAAGCTTGTATAAAAGATCCTACTAGATATATAGAACCTATGGTATACAGCACCACACAAAAAGCGCTGATACTTGAATTAGATGAAAGGAGGAAAGATGGGGGACTCTCGGGTATCAAAAGATGAGTACTTTTTAAGTATGGCTAAACTTGTATCTCGTCGCAGCACTTGTGCTAGAAGAAGAGTAGGTTGTGTACTAGTTAACTATAAAAACCATGTTTTAGCCACAGGGTATAATGGGGTAGCTGCTAGTGAACCTCACTGCATAGAAAATCCTTGTCCAGGAGCTAAATACAAAACAGGAAAAGGGCTAGACAAATGTGAAGCAATACACGCTGAGCAGAATGCTATACTGCAGTGTAGAAACGTAGGATCTATTATAGCAGCTTATGTAACAACAGCGCCTTGTGTAACTTGTACTAAGTTGCTAATGAATACAGGCTGTAAAAGAATAATATTTATAGAAGACTACAAAGCATCAGGAAAGAAACTATTTAAAGGAGAATGGAAACAATATGAGTCAATTAACAATGTTTTTACCCAAATCATCATGGAAAGCACCAAAAGACTTACCTGAATTAAGAGGGGCTAAAGTTGTAGCTTTAGACACGGAAACCTACGATCCTAACTTAATGAAGTATGGACCAGGTGGCGTTAAACGTGACGGCAAGCTAGTGGGTATATCTATATGCACTGACACTGGCTACAAAGGTTACTTCCCTATTGGCCATGACGGCGGCGGTAATTTAGATAAAGATAACGTTATACGCTGGGCTAAAGATATATTCAGCCAAGATACTACTAAAGTAGGGGCTAATATACTATACGATCTAGAATGGCTTAGAGCCTATGACATAGAAGTTAAAGGGCCCTTAAGAGATATACAGATAGCTGAACCTTTAATGAATGAAGAACTGCAAGGCGGTTACAGTTTAAACCAGCTTTCTAAAAAGTACTTAAATACAGAGAAAAATGAAAAACTGCTTAAAGAAGTGGCAACTATTTTAAAGATAAACCCAAAGTCAGAGATGTATAAGCTACACGCTAAGTACGTAGGTCCTTACGCAGAAGCTGATGCAGAATTGCCTTTAAAGATCTGGCAATTACAAGAACCTGAACTAAAGAGGCTAGACTTATGGGACATATTTGAAATAGAGTCAAGGTTGCTACGAGTAATGCTAGATATGAAGTTTAAAGGGGTCAACGTAGACCTAGACAAAGCAGAACATCTAAATGAAAGGTATTCATTAGAAGAAGCTAAGTTACTTAAAGATATAAGAGATGACTGCGGTATGTTAATAGAGCCCTGGTCTCAAGATGATCTATCTAAGGCTTTTAAAAAGCTAGGTCTATGGTACCCAACTACAGCTAGAGGCAACCCCTCATTTGTAGCTAACTGGCTAGATGTACACGAACATGAATTCCCTAGAAAAATAGCGCATTGGCGTAAAACATGTAAGATGAGGCGCGATTTTATACAAGGTACTATACTAGAGCACAACCACAACGGTAAAATCCATTGCCAGTTACACTCACTTAGAAAAGACTCAGAAGGCACTAGAACAGGGCGTTTTAGTAGTAGTACACCTAATCTACAGCAAATGCCTGCCAGAGACGACCACTGGGGACCTCTCGTAAGGTCTTTATTTGTACCTGATAAAGGTAAACAATGGTTGTGTGCAGATTACTCACAACAGGAGCCTAGAGTGCTGCTGCACTACTCATATTTAAGAAAACTAAGAGGTTCTGAAGAAGCTGTAGAGATGTTTAACTCTGATCCAGACGCAGACTTTCATCGAATTGTGTCCGAAATGGCAGATATCCCCCGAAAGGATGCTAAAGTTATCAATTTAGGCATGTTTTACGGAATGGGAATATTTAAGCTATCTCAAATGCTAGGTTTAGAGATGAACGAAGCTAAGCCCTTATTTGAACAGTATCACCAACGAGTGCCATTTGTTAGACAACTTGCTCAAGAATGCTCAGCTGCTGCCTCACAAAGAGGATATGTTAGAACATTACTAGGCAGACAAAGACATTTTGACGTGTGGGAACCAGCTGACTTCAGAAATAAGTGGCCTAATAGAGAAATACCTTTAGATCGTGAAGCAGCTCTTAAAATATGGTCTGATAGGCCTTTGCGTCGTAGTAATACACACAAAGCTCTTAACGCTCTAGTTCAAGGTTCGTCTGCTGACATGCTAAAGAAAGCAATGCTAGATCTTTATGATGAAGGATTAATAGCTCACCTTACAGTGCACGATGAATTAGACTTCTCAATAGAATCAAAGCAAGATACTATAAAAATAGTAGAGATCATGGAAAACTGTGTTACGCTTAAAGTACCACTTAAAGTAGACGCAGAAGTTGGTCCAAACTGGGGGGAAATAAAATGACAGAAGCACAGTTCAGCTCATTAATAAAAAAGAACATAGAGTGTCACTGGTGTAGAGTAGAAAACATGGTTTCTGCTGGAATGCCAGACGCTAACGCAGCTAGCAACGGAATAGAAAGATGGATAGAACTTAAAATAGTAAAAGGAAACTATTTACTGTTCGAGTGGTCCCAGATCAATTGGTTTGCTTCTCGTAAAAAGCAGGGTATGAATAATGTCAGAGTAATGGCAAGAGATAATGATGCTATTCTACTGATAAACGCAAACGACATAGAAAGAGATGATCTTTATAAAAAAGCACATAAAGCTGGTTTAAAAATAGACGACAACTTAGTATTTAAAAAGTACTATAAGCCGTGGGATTGGAAACAAATAAGTGAAGACTTATTTTATTAGAAGTATAATAGGAAAATTACTTTTGATATAATAATTATATAAACGTTAATTTTTAGAAAGGAGATATTAATGACAGTATATGTAGTACAAGAAGTTCAAGGCATGAATTTATTACCAGCAACTAAGTTTGGTAATCTTGAAGTGTTATTACCTAATGGACAGGTAGCATTCTCTGCGGTACCTACTGTAAATAGGATTAAAACTAATTTACGTAAGTACACCATTGAAGACTTTTTATTAATGATCGGTGATCCTGCGGCTATTGCTATAGCAGCTGCTGTTGCAGCGGATATAACTGGCGGCAAGTTTCGTTTATTAAAATGGGATAAACAAGAAAAAGTGTATATCCCTATTGAAATAAATATTTCAAAGTCAGCATTTGATGGTACAACTATGGAGAGAGGATATGGAAAAAATAAAACTAGATGATAAGCAAATAAAAGTATGTAGTGAACTGGCTAACTATCAAGTAATCTTAGAAAAAAAGATAAAAGATAAAGAGACAGAACTATCGACTCTTAAAGAGCAGCACAAGCAAGTAAGTCAAACTGATTTACCAGAAGCTTTAGCTGAAACAGGCTTATCTGCTATGAAACTATTAGACGGTAGTATGATTACTATTAATCAATTCTATAATGCTAGTATTCCTAAAGATAAACTTGATGAAGCATTCACGTGGTTACGTGATAATGGTCATGAGGATTTGATCAAGAATACAGTCACCTGTGATTTCGGTCGCGGTGAAGATAGTGAAGCAAAAGTGTTAAAGGAAACTTTAACAAACAGTGGTTTATCCTACACGGATAAAGTAGCCGTTCACCCTATGACGCTTAAAGCGTTTGTTCGTGAACAAGTAGAGTCAGGCCAGAATTTGCCCCTGGACTTGCTCGGCGTATACATTGGGCAAAAATCTATAATCAAAGGAGGTTAGCATCATGTCTAAAGATGTAACTAAAAAGAAGACTAACATGCCTGCAGAGATTAACTTTTCTGAGGATGCAAACGCAGGTCTTACTGATCTGAGTTCGCAAGACGTAGCCATACCATTTTTTGTACTGTTACAAAAGATGAGCCCACAACTCGATAATGTCGAAGGGGCTAAGGCTGGACAAGTAATTAACACTGTAACTAACGAAGTTTATGATGAACTTCTTGTAATTCCGTGTGCTTATAAGAGAGAGTTTGTTGAATGGACTCCACGTGAGCAAGGCGGAGGTCTAGTCGCACAGCATAGTGTTGATAGTGAGTTCATGCAAAAGGTTACACGTTCACCGGAAGGTAGAATGATGTCAGCTTCAGGAAATTGGCTCGTTGAAACAGCTTACCATTTTGTTTTAGCAAAAACTAAAAATGGGTTTGAGCGCGGGTTAATTACTATGACAAGCACACAGCTTAAGAAAAACAGACGTTGGAATAGTCTAATGGCTGGTCTTAAAATGCGTGACGCAGATGGTAATTCATTCACACCTGCAAGATACAGTCATGCTTACAAGCTTACTTCTGCACAAGAACAGAATGATAAGGGCTCGTGGTATGGGTGGCAAGTTGAAACAGTAGGACCTGTTACTGATCGTGAAATATATAGCGACGGTAAAGGATTTGCTGCATCAATTACAGAAGGTGAGGTTAAAGTAGCCGCACCTGTTCAGGAAGAAGAAACAAAACACTTCTAAGATAAAAACTTAGAATAGTAAGAGCGGTTTCGGGCATTGCCCGAGGGGCAGATACCTACTGTCTTTTATTGGCCGCTCTTGCGCTAAAGGGGTACTATGAATAAAGAATTTTATAAACTATTTGAAGGACTAACCAGGGCTCACGGGGAATATACCTTAAACGGTAAGTTAAGAGCCGATGGTAAGAAAGAAGGAAGAGCCACGACAGTCAGACAAGACGTTACCCTAGAGAAATGGGAAGCTCACCTCACAGGTAAAAAAGGATTAGGTATTATACCTATTAATGATAAGTCAATGTGCAAGTTTGGGGCCATTGATATAGATGTTTATAAAGATCTAGACTATGAGAGTATTCTGCTTAAAGTTAAAAGCTTTAAGTTGCCCCTTTACGCTTGTAAATCTAAATCTGGCGGTGTCCACCTATACATTTTTTTAAATGAGTGGACATCTGCTTTAATAATTCAAACTAAACTAAAAGAATTTGCAGCAATGCTAGGCTTTGGAGGATCTGAAATATTTCCTAAGCAGACAGAAATACTAGCAGACAGAGGAGACATAGGACAATGGATTAACATGCCTTACTTTGGAGATCAGCGCTGGTGCAATGGCCTGTCTCCCTTAGAATTTTTAAAGCAAATTAAGAAAGTAAATATAGAAGAATTAGATACAATAGCAGAACCTACAGGAGATACGTTTAGTGACGGACCTCCTTGTCTTCAGCATTTAGCTGGTCAAGGTTTTCCTGCTGGCACACGTAACAATGGCCTATTCAATATCGCAGTGTACGCTAGAAAAAGTAGCCCTGATACTTGGGAAGCTGAAGTAGATAAGTTTAACATAGAATGCATGGATCCTCCGCTGCCTAGTTCAGAGGTCCAAGCTGTAATTAAATCTGCAACTAGAAAAGATTATCATTACACTTGTAGCCGTGCTCCCATAGCTCCGTACTGCAACGCGCCAGTCTGTAAGCTAAGGAAGTTCGGTATAGAGGGTAGTAATGATATGCCAACAGTACACAGCTTAACTAAATTTGATTCTAATCCACCTATCTGGTTTTTAGATATCGAAGGCGGCGGTCGCTTAGAACTAGAGACAGACGACCTACAAAATCAAAGAAGATTTCAAAAAAAGTGCATGGAAAAACTAAACCTTATGCCTAGTAAAATATCAGAACCGGCTTGGGGAAAGCTTATAAACCACTTAATGGAAAACCTAACAGTGATACCGGCACCAGCTGACGCTAGTCCTATAGGCCAGTTGTTTGAGCACATTGAAAGGTTTTGTAACGGTCGAGTGCAGGCTAAGAATAAAGACGAGCTACTATTAGGTAAACCTTGGTTAGAAGATAATAGACATTACTTTAGGATTACAGATCTTATGGCTTACTTAGATAGAATGCATTTTAGAGACTACAAGGTAAATCAAATTACTGCTATGCTTAAAAGTAATAATGCTGAACATCACTTTTTTAACTGCAAAGGTAAAGGAGTTAACTGCTGGTCTTTAGCTGCATTTGAAAAGCACGAAGGCGAATTTGAAGTACCTGTCGAGGGAACTAATGAAGTCCCGTTCTGATTGGAATATAATATTTGGACCACCTGGTACTGGTAAAACCACTACAGGTATGAAGTTTATAGAAGATAAACTGTCTAACAATATACCTCCTACTGAAATAGGTTACTTAGCTTTTACACGCAAGGCTGCATTTGAAGCTAGAACTAGAGCTGAAGATAAGTTTGGGTTTACTAAAGATGATATGCCATACTTTAGAACTATACACAGCTTATGCTTTATGCAACTAGGTATTAAGCCTAGTATGATGATGCAGAAATCTCACTATAAAGAACTAGGGCTTTTACTAGGTATAGACGTATCAGGCTATAGTTTAAATGAAGATGTCTATACATTAGGCATGCCTTTAGGAGATAGACTATTCTTCTTAGATAACTTAGCTAGGATATCTATGACGTCTATAGAAGATATATACGATTCAACAGTAGATGATGACTTTGATTTTGAGCAGCTTAAAATAGTTTCTAAAGGACTTAAAAGATTTAAAGAAATATCTGGAATAATAGACTTTACTGATCTATTATATAAGTATTTAGAAGAAGGATTTCAACCTAAGCTAAAAGCATTATTTGTAGATGAAGCACAAGACTTAAGCAGACTGCAGTGGAACGTTATACATAAGGTTAGTAAGGATGTACCTGAGATATATGCTGCTGGCGATGATGATCAAGCTATATACCGATGGGCAGGAGCTTCAGTCACAGACTTTACAGGATTAAAAGGAAATAAGAAAGTATTATCTCACTCATATAGAATACCTAGACAGGTTCATAAGCTAGCTAACTCTATACTAGAGAATATACCTGACCGTGTAGATAAAGAATTTACACCTAGAGATTTTGAAGGCTACGTAGAATACCATTACACAGCTGACGATCTTCCACTAGAAAAAGGAGAGTGGTTATTACTAGCGCGTAATTCTTATATGTTAACTGACTATGAAAGAATATGCGAACAAGGTGGTTACTCTTATGAATCACCTACACGTAAACCTTTAGAGTCAGATGCTTTACTTGCAATAAGGTCATGGACTAAATTATGTAAAGGTACTAAGATTACAGGAACAGAATTAAAAAGAATTAAAAAGTATAAATCTTTTAAAATGAGAATAGATGATGAACGAATGTATTCACTAGAAGATACTAATCTTGAAAATATTATTTGGTATGACTGCTTTGACAAGCTTAACGCTAGACTAAGAGAATATTTCTTAGCAGCTAGAAGACAAGGCGAATCTTTAATAAAACCTAGAATTAAGGTCAATACCATACACGGAGTTAAAGGAGGGGAAGCAGATCACGTAGCAATTATGACTGACATGGCAGCTAGATCCTTTACGCACATGGAAAGATACCCTGAAGATGAGCATCGAGTGTTCTATGTAGCACTTACGCGCGCTAAATGCGGTATTCACATAATTCAACCAAAGTCACGGAACTATTACGACATATGAGTTCCCTAGACGCGCACAGTGAGACTATTATAGTATGAGCCATAGTAATATATATCCGTTTAAAACTAAGCCCTACGATCATCAGAGAGAGGCTTGGGAGATCAGTAAAGATAAGACTGAGTACGCTTTGTTCATGGAAATGGGCACAGGTAAGTCTAAAGTAGCAATTGATACGTTTTCTTACCTTTATGATAAAGGAGCTATAGATTCAGTATTAATTATAGCGCCTAAAGGAGTCTATATGAACTGGGTTAATAGCGAATTACCTGCTCATGTACCTGACCACATTAAAACTGTCATAGCTAACTGGGCTGCCAGTCCTAAGAAGAAAGAAAAACTAATGTTAGAAAAAGTAACGACTACAATCCATGATCTAAGAATATTAGTTATGAACGTAGAAGCTTTCTCAACTGCTAGAGGAATGAAGTATGCTAAGAAATTTGTAGAGCTTAGCAACTGCATGGTTATCGTAGACGAGTCAACTACTATTAAAAACCCCACAGCTATGCGTACAAAAAATATAATTAAAGTATCTGTAAGAGCTAAGTACAAAAGAATATTAACAGGTGAACCAGTAACAAGGTCTCCTTTAGATATATACACTCAATGCCAGTTTCTTAATCCAGTGATATTAGGGTTCAGTAGTTACTATAGCTTTAGAAATAGATATGCTGTTATGATACCTATGTCGTCAGGTGCTAGAATGTTTAAGCAAGTCGTAGGCTATCAAAGACTAGAAGAACTTTCTAATCTAGTTAAAACGTTTAGCTATCGATGTAAAAAGGAAGACTGTTTAACGTTGCCTGAAAAAGTATACCAGTACAGATTTGTAGAGTTATCTCCTGATCAAAAAAAAATATACAAAGAGCTATGTGATAAAGCGTTTGCAGAGTTTGAAGGTAAAGAACTTAGTACCGTAAATGCTTTAGGAACAATGCTTAGGTTACACCAGGTTACGTGTGGACATTTTAAATCAGACGATGGATCTATCACCCCTATAAAGAATAATAGACTAAGCGAATTAATGAATGTACTATCCGAAGCTCCTGATAAGGTTATCATATGGGCTGGCTACGTAGCTGATATAAGAAACATATGCGATGCTATACATAAAGAATATGGCCCTGATTCTTATGTATCTTATTACGGAGCAGTCACTAATGACGACAGGCAAACAGCAGTTAAAAGATTTCAAGAAGACCCTACCTGTAGATTCTTTATTGGTAATCCTCAGACAGGCGGGTTTGGGTTAACTCTTACTGCAGCACAATCTGTGGTTTACTATTCTAATAGCTATAACCTAGAGCATAGAATACAGTCTGAAGATCGAGCTCATCGTATAGGCCAAAAGAATACTGTTACTTACGTAGACCTTATATGTACTGGCACTGTTGATTCTAAGATAGTTAAGTCTTTACGAGACAAGCGCCAAATAGCTACTCAGGTTATGGGTGAAGAGTGGAAAGAATGGCTAAAACTATCTACCTAAAGGGTTATCAGATCTAGCTTTCATCTCAGATATTATTGCATCTAAAACTTTTATTTCTGCTTCATTAACAGCAATCCTTTGTTCTAGCGGTTTTATGTTAACGGCTTTCTGAGATTCTAGTACGTCTATCCTTTGGATTAACTGTCCTTGAAATATAAACAATCCGCCAATAGTTATCACTAGGCCAACAGCCCCTGTTATTACTTTAATATCCATTTATAATTCTCCTTAAATTCTCTTCTGCCCTTATCCTATTCGAAACAGTTTCTGTAACTCTCTGATCGTGTCTAGCCAATAAGTCTTGATCTTTAAAGCTAATAGTATCATAGATTTCCCTGTTATCAATATAAGAGATTTGATTGTATTCATCTAAGTTTCCTCCATCCATTTGTAATTGATTATTAAATATACTGTCATTTACACTAGAATAAGTATTAAGTGCTACTTGATTTTGCATAGCCTTAGCCACTAATAGCGATGTCTGTGTTAACCTTTCATCAATAGATCTAGTAGACTGATTAACTTGTTCACGTATATCTTCTATTGAAACAACAACCGTATCTTGCTGAGGACTTTCTGGTACCACAGTTTCAGTTTCGACAGTAGGCTCAACTGGCTCTTCAGTTCTTTCTGCAACTTCTTCTCTTGGCTCTGCTGCAGGTTCTGCTTCAACAACGCTGCTTTCTTCTCGAGCAGGTTCTTCTGTTGTAACTTCTTCAGTTCTTTCTGGTGTAACTTCTCCGCTAGCTCTTTCGCTAACTTCTTCTCGTACAGGCTCTGGCTCAGTGACTCCGCTAGTGTCAGAGGTTTGGAAGCTGGACGCCCGTTCTTCTGGCTGGTAGGTTTCTTGAGGCTCAAAGTTTTCTTCTCTTGTTTCAAAGATTTCTTCAACGGCTTTGATCTCTGTTGGGATTTCTTCGAAGGTCTCTGGATTGTCATAAGTTATCATCTCCATAAATACATCAATGATTCCTGCATTGATTTCTTCAGTTGCTATTGGCTCAAAGTTAATCTCTTCAAGCATGTTAAATTCTATTCTAGGCTCTTCAAGTACTTCAAATGTAAACTGTTCTTCTGGAGCATACTCATAAAATTCAATGTCTTCTACTACATTGTATACTGTTTCACTCATTGTCTTTAATTCAGTTGCTTGTGATACACTTATAAGACTGTGCTGCACTACTAGTGTAGGGTTTTTTAGATCTATTGCTCTATGAGAAGTAGACTGAGATGACTCAGCAAAATCAAACCTAGCTTTAATCGTATAGTCATTCTGACTGTTGATACCCTGTGTATAACTATCTGTATATGTTGAGTAACTACCACAGTTATATCCACTGCAACCTGGAATAGCTACATCTCTTATTTGTGTAGTAACTGTACCATCTGCACCAGTTATAGTTTGAGTCATTTTAATTTGTTGATCGTATTCATTCCAGCCCCACATGTCAGCACCAAAGGTAGATGTCCAGCCGTTATTTATCTGTGATTGGTTAAGAGTGTCTCCTAGTGTAATAGTGTTCTCTATGAAATCTCCATGAACACCAGCAACTATACTGTTACCATGATTATGTGAGGGGTCATTACAGTTCCAGCCGCCATGGCCTTGATTGTTATTAAAGAATTGTTGAGGTAACAAGTTACCAGTAGTATCAGCAAACGTAGTTAAAGGAAGTAATAATAGGAAAACCCTAATCATTCCAAGTCATACTAGTTTTAGCGTCACTAGTACCCCTCAGTTCAGTTTTTCTTTTAGCCATCCACCTTTCTTTAGCTCTATCTCCGATCAGTCCGTCTATAGGACACGGGGTCCCTGCATCCATCATAGCTTGCCATACTTTTTTGTCTTGGCACATCAGTGAAATTGCTGCTACCTTCATACCTAGCTTAGCTAGTACAGCTACTCCTTTACGTCTTTCGCACTGAGGGTCCACGTAATACGATCCAAATGTACCGCTAAATCCTATGACTGTAATTCCAGCGGCCAACGGTATCACACAGCTGTCTTGACCATACACACTCATAGAGGGCGCAGACGCGCCGTTTACGGCTGTTTTTTGATTAGTACTATTGTTAGTCTCATTGTTTGTCGTAGAGTTTGAAGATGAGCCACTCTGATACGTAGTAGCTGATTCATACCCACCGGTAATAGCAGTGTTAGATCCAGCATTATTTGATTGTGTGTTAGTGGTAGATCCAGATGACGTTACATCTGCAATACTTTGTTCAATACCTAGTAATATTATAATAAATAGAAGTACTAATATAGCTTTCTTTTTCATTACTTCCTCGTTAGCGAACCGCCAAAGTATAGTCCTATAATTGAGAAGATTGTATGAGATTGTAGGCTCGTTATAAATATCGAGTTGCCCTCTTTCCATACACTAGTTTCATAGCTTGATCCAAAGATCCACCAACCACTATCGGCTTCGGTTACGATCTGATAGATAACATTAACATCAGTAAAGATAGGTGCCATGATAGGTACTACGATAATAGAGAATACACACATCAAAGCTATCCATCGTCTGGTGTGTTTGGTGTGAGCGTCTTTAACATCTCTGGCTTTGTCAGTTTGTTTGGCTGCAAACCCAGCACGTTGCATTAACATCTTTTGTTTCTCTGCTTCAGCCTGTCCTTTTTGTGCCATGATAGACATGACGCCACCTAGTACAGTAGAGCCGAGCATTGATATAAGTTCCATTGGTATCATGATCTTCTCCTATAATGCTAGTGCTGGTATTCCATTAGTTCCTAC
>Ga0209336_10000108_pt1 | contig 39014 bp, 40 predicted proteins | sample LinPmetageLP32_FD_184042 | JGI IMG/M metagenome (GOLD analysis project Ga0209336, IMG submission 184042) | Marine viral communities from the Pacific Ocean - LP-32 (SPAdes) (version 2) | ecosystem: Environmental > Aquatic > Marine > Oceanic | place: Pacific Ocean | collected 2009-08-23
CACCCAAGCATCTGCAAAGCTAGGTGACTTGTTCAATCGTGATGAGTATCCATCAATCGACAGCTTACGCAACAAGTTCGGGTTTCGTTTGTCGTATATCCCATTGCCTGACAGCGGTGACTTCCGCATCGACATTGGCAACGAGGCAACCGAGCAAGTCAAGTCGCACTACCAAGACTACTATTCGGCACAGCTTAACAACGCAATGAATGACGTGTGGCAACGTACACACAAGGCGTTGTCTGCCATGTCGGAGCGTCTCGACTATTCGGACAATGATGACAAGAAGATCTTCCGCGACACGCTCGTGACCAACGTGCTTGACATGGTAGAACTTCTTAACGTGTGTAACGTCAATGGTGACGGCCAGATGACTGCGGCACGTATGAAACTTGAGGACGCATTTCGTGGTGTCAATGCCGAGGCACTACGCGAGGACGAACATCTGCGGTCGGAGACTAAGCGTACCGTGGATGAAGTCATCAAATCACTACCATCTATCGGCCTTTAACTTTTACGCAAATGCGTAAACAACTTATGAAATGGAGACTATCATGAATACAGCAACAGCAATGTATGCACTCGGACTTGATCAAGTAGCAAAACTTATCTTGTCAACAGGTAACAAGCGTACCGTACTCGCACAGGGTGACATAGGCACAGGCAAGTCATCACTACTACCAGCGATCGGCAAAGAGAAACCCGATCACACCTTATGCTACTTTGATTGCACCACCAAGGACTTGGGTGATATCACGATACCAAACATCGCCAAGATGGATGATGGCTCTGGCTATGTGACGTACCTCACCAATGAAGAGTTGGGCGCACACAACAACACGCCTATCGTTTTGATGATTGACGAGTTTGGCAAGGCTAATCCTGCGGTCAAGAACGCACTGTTGCGTCTTATACTTGAGCGTAAGATCGGCAGTTACACACTACACCCTGACAGCATAATATTTGCTACGACAAACAAAGGCTCTGAGGGTGTCGGTGACTTGCTACCAGCACACGCACGTAATCGTATGACTGTCGTGCAGACACGCAAACCTACTAACATGGAATGGATTGAATGGGGGATTAACAATGACGTCGACCACACACTACTTGGCTTTGCAAAGGACAACCCGCAAATCTTCTACTCTTTCGAGGACGTCAAAGACCCAGACGACAATCCATACATCTTCCATCCCAAGCAAAACCGAGCCGCGTTTATTACACCACGCTCGTTGGAAGCGGCAAGCGACATACTCAAAGAGAGGCATCTGATGGATGACCAGACTACGACTGCCGCACTCATGGGTACTATCGGTGAACGTGGTGCTATGGACTTGATGGCGTTTGTCAAGCTGGCTGACCAGATACCAAGTGCTGACAGTATCAAGCAAGACCCGAAGAACGCCAAGATACCAAGCAGTGCCGCTGGTGTGTGCATGGTGGTGTTCAGAACGCTTGCCTCTATCGAAGCTGACTGGATCAATCCATGGATGGACTACCTTGTTCGCCTCGACAAAGAAGCACAGGGTATGTTTGCCAATGGCGTACGCGCACCCAAGTATGCCAAGCAGTCACTTGTTATGACAAACAAGAAGTTCACACAGTGGGCTATGGACAACAACTATATGTTCGCGGCTGACAAAAAGTAATCTTTACGCAAATGCGTAAACAATCGGGTGGGGTATGTGCCTCACCCAGAAAGGACAGACCAATGCTTGCTATTGGAAAAGAACTGACTACCGAACAACGACTGAACAAATGCACAGTCGATATCATGGGCAACCCCAAGTATATCGCACTGGCTGGTATTATGATGATTGGTGAGAAGCGTATCTGCGAGACAACGCCGACAGCATATACCAACGGACGTGATGAGGTGTACGGGCGTGTGTTTGCTGACCAGCTTAACGATGCTGAGTTTCGCTTTCTCATACTGCACGAGTGCTATCACAAGCTGTATCGTCATCTTATAACGTGGCAGCATCTGTGGAAAGAGAACCCACAGCTTGCGAACATGGCGATGGACTTTGTTATCAACCTCAAGATTGTCGATGACAACAAGGATGGCTTTGCTACCATGACAGGCGCACTCACAGTGGGTTGTTATGACGAGAAGTATCGTGGCATGGACACAGCCCAAGTCTTCAACGCACTCAAGCAAGACCCACCAAAGGGTAAGGGTAACTCTGGTGCAGGAGCGCCCGGAAGCGGTGATGGTACACAGGGTAACTCGTCACCACAACCATTCGACGAGCATGACTTCGAGGGCGCACAAGAGCTATCGGTGGCTGACCAACAAGAGTTGGCACGAGACATTGACGAGGCCATACGCCAAGGCGCATTGATTGCTGGCAAGATGGGATCGGGTGGTGATCGTGGTTTGCAAGAGTTGCTACAACCACAAGTCGATTGGCGTGAGGTTATGCGTGACTTCATCACAACCACTTGCACAGGCAACGACTACTCGACATGGCGCAGACCAAACAGACGTTTCATGTCCAGTGGCGTGTATCTGCCAAGCGGCATATCCGAGCGTGTTGACGAGTTAGTGATTGCCACTGATATGTCTGGCTCTATTGGTGATCGTGAAGTGTCTGTTGCTCTGACCGAGATCAAGTCAATCGCTGATACTGTGCATCCAGAAGCAGTGCGTCTGTTGTACTGGGACACTCGGGTATGTCAGGACGAGAAGTATGACATGCACGAACTCGACACCATGATACAGTCAACCAGACCCAAGGGTGGCGGTGGCACTAGTGTTGAGTGTGTGCCAGCTTACATGACCGACAAACATATCACACCACAAGCTGTTATCGTGATTACCGATGGCTACCTTGGCGGATCGTGGGGTCAATGGTCGTGTCCAGTGTTGTGGGTCATCATCGACAACAAAAATGCAAAGCCCGACTGTGGCATTACAGTCCATGTAAAATCAGGAGATATGTAAGATGGGATACCGAAGCGATGTAGTCATTGCAGTAGCGATGGCAAGTAAAGAGAACATGGACGAGTTACTGTCCGTCTATGCTCTCAATATGTATGTGCAGAAAGAAAACCTCATACCCGAATGGGAGGTGGGTGAGTATGAGGGCGCATGGGTTGCCATGTACACAGCAGAACACGTCAAGTGGTATGACAGCTACGATGATGTCAAAGGTTTTTCTGCACTGACCAAACTTGCAGAGACATTCTGGGAGGAGCGTGGCTTGCCATATGCTTACAGGTTTATACGTGTGGGCGAGGAGTATGAAGACATAGAAGTCTCATGCAACGAGAGTGACTGTGGCGGACATGACGACAAGACAGGAGGCCACTTGGCGGACTTGCTGACCGATGCACTACAAGTACAGACTACCATTACTAACGAGGTAAATTTTGCTAACGACAATACTTTACGCAATTGCGTAAAGACTGATGAAAGGAAAGACTAATGGCTATAACATATGAAAGACTATCGACATTCGATGAGGTGGCTGAACGCTATCACAACACCAAGCCAATGAAGGGTAAGAACACAGGTAAAGATGTTAGACCTATTGCTGACAGAGCGCGTGACCATGAGCGCATTAAGAAGATATCAGACAACTGCTATCTGCTGATGAACGGTGGCTACTACGATGACGTGTTTCAGTGGTATTGCTTTAGAGGTAGGCCAGCGGCTCCAACACAAGCAGAGATGGTGGCACTAGCACCGATCTGTTGGAAGCGTCACAGCGATGGCACTGAGACTATCAAGATACGCAATGGCATTGGTACTAGTGCGCACATGAGTCACTACACGTTTCTTGAGAGGATGTTACCACGCGGTATGGGTTTCTTCGTACTGAACGGCAAGCAATACATACGTGTGGATGCTGGTGAAGCACTCTACCTACCCAAGTGTATGTACGTGTCACGTAATGCGTTTGATGATGGTTCCTCGTATATCAATTGGATGAGAGCAACCGATGACGGATCGGCTCTTACATTCAAGCGTGATGATGACAGATTTACTTTGGTTGGTGCTAGGTGTGATGCACCCAAGCCGCCACGTACCTTGGTCAACAAGAAGCAGAAGGCCAGATACAAAGACCACATAACAAGTTACCTTGAGTGGATCAGTGCTATGGCTCCGCTAATGCAGGTTGATGACTACAAGTATCGTGGGCTTATGCGTGGACAGGTGACGGAGATCACAGGTGTGAATTACTACGACCATGACGAGTTGGCAAAGTTCATGCGCCATGCTCTCACAAAACAAGATCATCCGTTACGTTTACCCATGGCTGTTGACTTTGTGTCAAGTTATGATACTATTCGTAATGTTCAGTCAGAGGCTGACGCTAAACAAGTTAAGGTAGAGTTCAACAGATGGATCAACAAAGTATGTGGGTTCACAAAGCAAGTGAAGGGATAAGAAGATGGGAGTTGATTTCAAAGATCGCACAGTTACAGAGATAATCAAGGATACTGAGTCGCAGACGTTTAATCCTAATGCCGATTTGCAGACGTTTATGGACAGATTGCAAGGCGTGTTTCGTGGTGTAAAGTTTGCGAAGATGAGGAGCAACAAGGTATGGGTATACTATCCAGACGAGCCATACCCGATGGGCTACATTGGGTACGGTGACTTTCGCACTGAGACTGCTGGTGACGATCAATACATGGTTGGTTCTCGCAAGATTACTAACGAGAAGTATGGCGAGTATCAGGATCAGTTCCGTATGAAGATGTCTGGTAATATGGACACGGCCATACGTAACGCTAAACGTTTTCTCCGTAACTTCTCACCACATGAGATGGCGAAGGCTCATGCTAATCTGTTGCGTTCCAAAGCCAACGATGCACCAGAGATGCTTGGCTCCAAGTTTCGCAAGTCCATGCGCGAGTTGTTTGACCATGAGGCAGGTAACAAGACTGGCGCGTTTAAGGGTCGTATGCTTACAGAGTTGAGACATTTGATAGACTCGGATCATGGGTTTGTCGATGGCGAGTTCGGGCATCAGTTGAAGCAGATGTTTGAGGTTGGCGACGAATGGAGAGAGTCATTCCTAAAGACAGTCAACGTGTACTTTGTTCGTGTGTTTGAGAAATTTGGCAAGCAGACATTCCAAGTAACCGAGTTGGATGATGTGCGAGATTACAACCCCCGTGTATCTGATCAGTTCGTTACATACACTGACGACTTACCAGAAGATATTATGGGCAAGTTAGCTGTCCTCTCTATGACAGAGGATGGCAACTATGTTGATGATGTGGGTATGCGCGTAGACCAAGGTATGTTCTATGTCGTTAGATGATGACGCGTTATGGCGTGTTTGCGTAGACCCCGATACAAATACTGTCGAAGTGGCATGTATTGGCATAAATAGGGTTGACAACAAACTTGCCGCTACCTACTTTAGTATAGATCACTTACCGCAATGGGTACAAGAGAGGGTGGCAGTGTTGATGATGTTAGAACCACCTGTGCCAGAGCGCGATGAGGGAGGTGATATACCGAATGAACGTAAGGTTAATCAGTATACGTTCTGGGTTAGTAAGAAACAGTCTTTGGTTAACGCCAAGTGGAACAAGGGACAGGACGCTTTCGGTTGGGAGCATCCAAGTAATAAATGAAAGTTTACGGAATTGCGTAAACTTTCGTGAATGAGGGGCGGCTCGTTGTCGCCCCTTGAAACCAGTTTTTTGATACCAGTTTTTGGGGGATCAGATGGCATTAACGCCAGAAGCGAAAGTAAAGAAGAAGGTGGTGGCAGTCCTCAAAGACTTGGGTGCGTACTACTTCTATCCAGTTACAGGTGGCTACGGCACCAGCGGTGTACCAGACATAGTAGGATGTTATCAGGGAATGTTCTTTGGTATCGAGTGCAAGGCTGGCAAGAACAAAACCACACCACTACAGCAGTTAGCCTTAGACAATATTTCCAAACAGGGTGGCCTCGCTTTGGTAGTCAACGAGGACAATATCAGTGATGTGGCTAAGTGCCTCGCCACGATACCGTTTGGACGGTAAGCAGTGAGTGCCGTAATTAACCACTGCAATGGGGGCGATCCAATGTTAATCCTTTCTATAGATCGTGACCTCAAGGGGGTAGGGTTGTCTTTCCGACTCTCCCCCGACTTTAACTTAGAGGGGTAAGAAAGATGCTATGCGTAAAATGTAAAAAGGACACAAAGGTTACAAACAGTAGGGGTATAAACAGTGCGTGTAGATCCGCACCAAAAGAAAACACAGTAAAACGTAAAAGGGTGTGTTTGACTTGTGGTCATCAGTTTTGGACGCGAGAAATATTATGGGTTGATCTTGTCAAAGAACCGCAAGCAGTAAGCAGTCCAAAACAGAAACTGGAAGCACCGCGCCTCAAGAAGTCCAATTTACATAAGTTAAGACCTAAGAAAAAAGATATAGTTAGAGATGTAGACAAGATGACAGATGCAGAACTAGAGGCTCTCATATACGATGGGGGAGGATTTGATTATGACGAAGATTAGCGCAAGACGTGCAGAGGTATTGGCATCTTATGGTAAACGTAAACCCATGAGTGCTAAAGAGAATAAACCAGATAACGATTTACCAATACATGCACCGATTGCATGGAAAAAAGATATTGAAAGTAGGATCGAAGAGCGCAACATTCGCGCCGCACTTAAAGATAAACCCAAGCTAAACCTGAGTAGCGAGGATCGGGCGTTTCGTAAATTGCTTGCAGATAAACAAAGAAGGCTTGAAGTCAATAGAATACACTTAGATGGTTTGTTGACAGCCGCAGGTGCTAAAAGAGGCACTAGAGATTTACCATCTGCTTTTGATGACACGTCAGCAATTTATTACAATATGCAGGACAACTTTATTGAGGAGCAGTACAACAACAGAACATCCGCATTTGATGTACGTCATAACGACTTAATAGAAACAGATCCTGAGACAGGTAAGATGCTGTGGCATGGTAACGTATGTGAGATATGCAAAATGCCACCAAGCACTATGGGCGAAGTCGTGCTGGCTCAATACGGTACGGCAGATTTTGTCTGTGTGGACTGCGGCAAGCTAATTGAAACCAAAGGCTTGGGTATGCGCGGTTGGATATTTGAATCTAGGAACATGGCTAATAAGGAGGACGAAGATGAGTGAAAACAAAATATTAACTGATGATAAGTTAGTGATTGACGGTAATGAATACTTCTATAACGAACTTGCAGAAGATCAGAAGTATGCTGTAAATCAGATAAGGAATCTGGATGCAAAGTTAGCAGAAGTAGAGTTTAGCGCAAACCAATTACGAGCGGCTAGACAATATTTCCAAATAACTTTATCTGCTTCTTTAAAGAAAGAACCCAGTGATGATAACGCAGGGTGATGGTAGCTTTCAAAAAGCTATTGATAACGGCCTATGCCCACGGTGTGAGGCGGCTGTAGATTATCACGAAGAGATAGTCACATGTAATGTCTGTGACTTAACAATGGCTGGTGCAGGGATACAAAAACAAGAAGACCCTGACCAGTTTGGATTGCCGTTAAAAGGAGAACAACATGGCACGGAAGAAAATGAATAAAAAAGAAAAAGTATTACGTTATATGATTAAGCATAGGACTGCCTCTGTAAAACAAGTGGCAGAAGCTTGCGGTTGTACTACTAAGTACGTGTACACTCTTAGGTCACAATCAGGCACACCAAAAGAAGTTATAGAGAAAGAACTCAACGTGCAGCCTGTAGTCACCGAGACTTTCAAAGACTATTCGGGTAACAAATATAGCACATACGCATTGGAAGAGGTTGAAGAAACCACCGATGATCGTGTGCGTTCAGAAACGTTGCGTGAAGCAGAGAGCCTCGTGTCTGGTGACAGAGAAGAAGAGCATGGGGAGTTTTGGAAGAACGCCTACCTCACCTCTAGGTTATGGCAGGGTTACACAGGTTGGGACATCCAGCCAGAACAAGTGCCTGTCATGCTCGCACTCCTTAAGATAGCCAGATCGGTTGGGGCTAGACAGCAAGAGTCCAGCGGCAAAGATAATTTTGTTGATGCTTGTGGATATCTGGCACTAGCCGCAGAGTTAGATCAGTTTGATCCAGAAGATATTTAATAATGGATCTGATTACACTCGACTTTGAAACATATTACGACAGGGATTATTCCCTGTCGAAACTCACTACTGAAGCCTACGTCCGTGATCCTCGTTTTGAGGTGATAGGCGTGGGTGTAAAAGTAAACAAAGAAGAAACGGAGTGGGCTAGTGGCACACACGAACAGATCAAGGAATACCTCAAGTCATTCGATTGGCAGAACTCTATGTTACTTTGCCATAACACCATTTTTGATGGCGCAATTCTTAATTGGATATTTGATATTAGCCCTCGGAATTACACTGACACAATGTGCATTGCTCGCGCTATTCACGGGGTCGAAACTAGTGCGAGCCTCAAAGCGGTCAGTGAAAAGTATGGAGTTGGAGTCAAAGGAACCGAAGTTGTTAACGCGCTCGGTAAGCGAAGAGAAGACTTCACACCCGAAGAACTAGGTAACTACGGTGATTACTGCGTCAATGACGTGGATCTCACATACAAACTGTTTACCATCATGGCGAAGGATTTTCCGCGTCAGGAACTGAAGTTGATTGATCTTACCCTGCGCATGTTTATAGTTCCGATTTTGGAGTTAGATCTGGGCCTACTAGAACAACATCTCACAGAAACACGTTATCGTAAGGATGAGTTGTTGGAGAGCGCCGGGGTAATCAAAGAAGATCTTATGAGTAACCCTAAGTTTGCGGAATTACTCAAGTCGCTTGGCGTTGAGCCGCCGATGAAGATCAGCCCTACAACTGAGAAAGAAACATTTGCATTTGCCAAGTCAGACGAAGCGTTCAAGGCGTTAGCTGACCATGAGAATGAGCAGGTACAAGCGTTGGTTGCGGCAAGGCTAGGCACTAAATCTACATTAGAAGAGACACGCACACAACGTTTCATAGACATAGCAAAGCGTGGCACACTACCTGTGCCTGTCAGATACTATGCCGCGCATACTGGTAGGTGGGGTGGTGATGACAAGATCAACCTGCAAAACCTGCCCAGCCGTGGTGTGAACGGTAAGAAGTTAAAGCGTAGTATTATTTCGCCAGTCGGTTACACATTGATAGATGCAGACTCGGCACAGATAGAAGCGCGAGTGCTGGCTTGGCTTGCAGAGCAGGACGATCTCACGCACGCGTTCAGGGCTGGTGAGGATGTATATGTAAAGATGGCATCACGTATATATGGTGTGCATGAACCTGACGTAGATAAAGACCAGCGGTTTGTTGGTAAGACTACGATCCTTGGTGCTGGCTATGGCATGGGAGCCATGAAGTTTCAAGCACAGTTAAAGACATTTGGGTTTGATATGGATATCGCAGAAGCACGGCGTGTAATCAAGATTTACCGCGAGGCTAACTGGAAGATAAACAAGTTATGGCGTGATGCTCAACAGGCTCTCGTGGCCCTATCCAGAAAAGAAGAAACATCGTTAGGGTTAGCTGGCGTACTTAAAGTAATGCCTCAAGAGTCCGCGATACGACTGCCCTCTGGCTTACTACTACGTTATGATGATCTGGGGTTTGACACCACTGATAAAGGCACGGAGTTTCACTACAGAGTCAGGCGTGGGCGCAATCGAATCTATGGTGGCAAGGTTATAGAGAACGTATGCCAAGCCATAGCGCGTTGCATAATTGGTGAGCAAATGCTAAAAATAGCTAAGAAACATCGCGTAGTGTTAACAGTGCATGACTCTGTTGTGTGCTGTGTTCGTGACGAAGAAGTGGGTGAGGCACAAGCGTACATTGAAGACTGTATGCGGTGGATACCCGATTGGGCAGAGGGTCTGCCTATCAACTGTGAGTCCGGTTCTGGCAAATCTTATGGGGATTGTGAATGATTGATGAATACGATATGGAGATGGGTTATGGGAAGCATGGCTTCCATAATGCCGACCTAGCAACAAGTGATGGCTTTCTATGTTGCAATAAGTGTGGATCAGTTGAGTTGACTATGAATACAACGTCCATGTCGCATGGAATAGTGTTTACACAAAGCGGAGTTATTGCGGAGTTTACCTGCAATAGTTGTAGAGCAGAATTAACTCTTGCATTGTCTAACCGAGATATAGGCAAGCCACAACTTACTGCCAGTGCAAGATGGGTTATTAAGAGATTACCACCGGAACCACCAACCTCTCTTCAAAAGTTACGAAGTTATTCGCTCACAGGTAAGTCTCATAAACTGAAGAAAAAGCTTTTATGGCATGGGGGCTATTTATGAGTATAAAGCCGTGGTCATTTAGTAGGATTAAGGCGTTTGAGCAATGCCCCAAGAAGTTCTATCACCTCAAGATTGCCAAAGACTACACCGAGCCTGAGACTGATGCTATGTCATACGGCACGGCGTTCCATCTCGCGGCAGAGGAATACGTGCGTGATGGGACGACTATCCCTGATAATTTTAAGTTTGCAAAACCCGCGTTAGATGGTCTTAAAGCCAAGCGTGGTAACAAGTTATGTGAAATAAAGATGGGTTTGGATGAGAACCTTGAGCCATGTGGCTTCTTTGACAAGAAAGTTTGGTGGCGTGGCATTGCAGATTTGGTTATCCTAGATGAAGGTACTGCTTGGGTGGTGGACTACAAGACCAGTAAGTCAGCCAAGTATGCGGATAAAGGTCAGTTGGAATTGATGGCGTTAGCCACATTCAAACACTACCCCGAAGTAGACACTGTACGTGCAGGGTTATTGTTTGTAATATCTAGAGACCTTATTAAGGACACTTATACTAAAGATATGATACCAGTGCTTTGGTCTAAGTGGTTAGCTAACTATAAACGCATGGAAACAGCACATGAAAAAGACGTATGGAACGCCCATCCCAGTGGGTTATGCAGGCGACATTGTGTTGTACTGGAGTGTGTTCACAACGGGAGTAATTAGATGGCGTACACAAAGAAACCCAGACCGTACAAACGTGAGTATCAAAAACAAAAGGAACGTGGTGAACATGAGTCTAGAATGGAACGCCAACGCGCCAGACGTGCATACGATAAAAAAGGTATAGAGCGTAAAGGTAAGGATGTAAGTCACAAAAAAGCATTAAGTAAAGGCGGCAAAAACAAAGACGGTACAAAGCTGGAAAGCCCAAAGAAAAACCGCAGTCGCAATTATAAAAAGAAAAAGTAGGAGAACATGGTGGAGATTGTCGAAAATGGCAAAGCCCTGTTGTTGCGGTTAAAAAACCCACAGCAGGTAACAGAAGTTATACCTAAAAGCAAAGCACTATCTGATAACAGGGTAGTAGTAAACTTTGGTGTTGATGAAACACAAGTGCTTAAAAACTTAAATATAAAAGCACCGTCACCCATAGAGATGCAATATCAATGGACAGGGAGCCATGAGCCTTTCGCTCACCAGAAAACCACGGCATCATTTCTTACGTTGAACAGGAAAGCTTTCTGTTTTAATGAACAGGGTACAGGTAAGACTGCCAGTGCTATATGGGCATCTGACTTCCTACTTAATAAAAATATTATCAAACGTGTGTTAGTTATCTGCCCGCTTTCGATCATGGATAGCGCATGGCGTGATGACTTGTTTACATTTGCTCCACATAGAACTGTTGATGTGGCCTATGGTAGTAGCAAGAAACGTAAGGAAATAATTGAACAAGGCGCAGATTATGTAATTATAAATTATGACGGCCTTGCCATTGTAAAAGATGAGATAGACGCAGGTGGTTTTGATTTAATTATTGTCGATGAGGCCACACACTACAAAAACGCGCAGACAAACCGTTTCAAAACTCTTAATAAATTGATTAAACCTGAAACATGGCTCTGGATGATGACAGGTACGCCAGCCGCACAAAGTCCGCTAGATGCGTACGGGTTAGCAAAATTAGTTAATCCAGCATCTGTACCACGTTTCTTTGGGTCTTTCCGCGATCAGATTATGGTTAAGGTGACTAACTTTAAATGGATACCTAAAGAGAACGCCACGGGTATAGTATTTAATGCCTTACAACCTGCCGTAAGATTTACCAAGGATGAGTGTCTAGACTTACCTGACATGGTGTATGTCAAGCGTGAAGTAGAGATGACACGCCAACAGAAAAAATACTACGAAGAGTTACGCAAGAAACTCGTTATGCAGATTACGGGTGAACAGATTACCGCAATGAACGCGGCTGTAGCTATGTCTAAATTATTACAAATAGCAGCAGGTGCGGTGTACACAGACGACAGTGACGTATTAGAGTTTGATATAGCACATCGTTACAAAGTGTTACGCGAAGTGATTGACGAATCTAGTCAAAAGGTTCTGGTGTTTGTGCCGTTTAGACACGCCATTGATATACTTACAGATAAATTACGCAAAGATGGGATTACCACAGAAGTAATACGTGGGGATGTGTCTGCTCCAAACAGGACACAGATATTTAAAACGTTTCAAACCACACCTGATCCACGGGTGCTGGTTATTCAACCTCAAGCAGCAGCACATGGTGTCACGTTAACAGCCGCTAACACTATAGTTTGGTGGGGGCCAACTAGTTCCTTAGAGACATATGCACAAGCCAATGCTCGTATCCACAGATCAGGGCAAAACCACAAATGCACTGTTGTGCAGTTACAAGGTTCAGCTGTAGAGAAACGTGTTTACTCACTGTTAGATAATAGAATAGACGTACACACAAAAATGATAGATCTATATAAAGAACTACTTGACTAACACACATATCGTCACTACATTACATCAAATGATAAGTTTAAGGAGAACGATATGGGTGGTGTTACCGCTGAAAAGCTGACTAAAGCTTATATAAAGATCCGCGAAGAGCGGGCAAAGCTATCAGCAGAATACAAAGAAAAAGATTCTGTTCTCTCTCGCCAATTAGAGAGGGTCAAAAAAGGACTACTCGACTATTGCAATGCGCATGGTGTCGAGAGTGTGAGGACTGCTGAAGGTCTGTTTTATAGATCTACAAAACAAAAGTTCTGGACAAACGATTGGGAGAAAATGCACGCCTTCATCATGGAACACAACGTTCCTGAGTTGTTGGAGAAGCGTTTGAATCAGACAAACTTTAAGCAGTTCTTAGAAGAAAACCCTGAGTCAAGGCCAGACTGCCTAAACATTGACTCTGAATATTCTATGGCAGTGAGGAAGAAGTAATGGAACCAAAATATGTGCCTATAGAAGATGTAGCTAAACACTTTAGTGTTTCTGTATCGACAATACGTGCTTGGGTTCGTCAGGATCAGATTCCGCAGGAAACCTACATTCGTGTAGGCAACACCTACAGATTCTGCATCCCTGATATATCTGAAGCATTAACAACTAAGAAGACCGCACCTGACATCAATGACTATGAGAATGAGGTTGTGGTAGAACCAGAAGTAATTTCAGAGGTGGCAACTGAAGAAATGGCTCCCATGCCATATGATGACGACCTACTAGAATTACTTGATGACGATCAATAAGACATTGGGAGAACGATATGTCTGAAGCTGTAAACATGAACTATAACATTAATAATATAGAAGCACTGTGGCCTCGTATTAACCGCACGTACAAGTTTGATCCGCAAGAAAAGCGGTCTGTGCCTTGTGATGCGTTTGATGATGGTGCCACGTATACCATTCAGTTCAAGATGACTGAGGCGCAAGCTAAAGATCTGTATAAACAAATGGCAGCAGCCTATAAAGCCAAACGAGAAGATAGCTGGCCTGATAAATTTCCTATGCCTTTTAAGAAAGAGGATGATGGAACATTCAGCCACAAAGCCAAGCTCAAAGGCGCTTATGGTGTAGAAGCCACTCGTAAACCTGCACAGTATGATGCCGCAGGAGTAAAGTTAGATGATGACTTCTTGCTCACAACAGGAAGTACGGTTAACATCGCTATTGCTTTTACTCCTTATCACGGGGCAATAGGCACTGGAGTATCACTCCGGTTACGCGCAGTACAGGTTATCGAACTGAAACCTATGGAAGAACAGTCACCTTTTGGTGCAGTAGAGGGTTTTGAAGCAAGTCCAAAAGAAGACGACAACCCTTTTGCAGACGTGGAAGAACCAAAGAAAGCAGTTAAGAAAGCTGCCGCTCCCGCACCAGATAAAGGTAGCGACGACTTAAGTTCTATCATAGATGATTGGGACGACTAAACCACCATACTATACTGCGGCTAGGCATAAGCTGAAACGGGTGTGTACCGACACCTTTGCCGCAGTGTCTCTCGGTTTTGGTGTTAGTTATGGATGTAAAAAGTTTTTTGAAAGGTGCGTTAGCGAGCGAAGGTCACTATTGTGTATTTGCTTTTCGCACCCACGATGATCGTAGAGTACAAAAATTTTACGATACAATAGATCAAGTTGTAGATGTCGCAGAAAATCTAGACGCAGAGGGTTATGACGTATACTACGCGCTTGCTACGTTTAACGATGCAGGTTCACGCAAGGTAGACAATGTTAAATATCTAAACTCTTTCTTTCTGGATCTGGATTGCGGTGCAAGTAAAGACTACGCGACGCAAGGTGACGCTATTACAGCGCTCCGGGGGTTCTGTAAGAAGTTATCTTTACCTAAACCTGTTATGGTAAACTCCGGTCACGGTGTACATGTATACTGGATGCTGGATGCACCTGTGTGTCTAGACGACTGGCTAACTGTGTCAGAGCGGCTAAAAAAACTATGTGCAGATCACGGTTTACTGGCTGATCCTGCGGTCACAGCAGACGCTGCACGGGTGTTACGTATACCTACCACACACAACTATAAAAAAGACCCACCTGCCCCTGTTAACTTTGTATTTGCTGATACAGTCAACACGGTAAACTTCGATAGTTTTTCTGAGTTATTAGGCAATGACCCTGTGTCCATACCCAAGAAGTATGTGCCAGAAACAAACAGTGCTTTCAGAGATGCTTTGAATAGTAATATAGAAAGCACATTCAGAGAGATAATACGTAAGACACAGGAGAAACGCGGCTGTCAGCATCTGAAGCACATACTTAAAAATCAGGAAGAATGTAGCGAGCCTATGTGGAGAGCAGGGTTATCTATAGCTAAGTTCTGCACGGACTCACATGATGCCATACATGCAATATCAAAAAATCATGCTGACTACACAGCACATGACACTCAGAAAAAGGTAGATCTTATAAAAGGCCCGTATCTGTGCAACACGTTTGATGAATACGAGTCTGGCATATGCTCCGAGTGTCCACACTGGGGCAAGATAAAGTCACCCATAAATCTTGGTATGCGTGTGATAGAGGCCGAAGAATCAGAAAATGTTTTTGAGGGTGCTGATGAAGAGCATGTTATTCCAACGTACCCACGTCCATACTTCCGTGGTTTAAATGGCGGTATCTATGTACGGACTACGAATAGCGAAGGGGACCCTGACGAGAAGTTAATATACCATAACGACTTATACGTTGTTAAAAGAATACGTGACGTGGAGCTGGGCGAATCTGTAGTTATGCGCCTGCACTTACCAAGAGACGGGGTACGCGAGTTCACTTTACCTCTTACTGCGGTTACTTCCAGAGAAGAGTTTCGTAAATATATGTCCATGCAAGGCGTGGCGGTTACAAAAATGGATGAGATTATGAGTTATACTACAACATGGGTTAATGAATTACAGGCTAACAGTGTTGCGGATGAATCCCACAGACAATTTGGTTGGGTAGATGATGAGTGTAGCGCTTTCGTACTTGGTGATAAAACAATATATAAAGATAGAATAGAGTATAACCCACCCTCTCCACAAACCACAGCTTTGTTTCCACTCTTTGAACCTCGCGGAACATATGACGAGTGGAAGGATATGATAAGCTTCTACAACCGTGATGGATTTGAAATGGAGCAGTTCGTAGTAGGTGTGTCTTTTGGCTCCGTCCTAATGAATTTTGCGTCAATAAATTGTGCTAATTTGCATCTTCATGGTGAGACTGGTGTAGGTAAAACTACTGCCGTACAGACAGGGCTAACTTTATGGGGTAATCCCGAAGACCTTATGACTCATGAAAACGATACTCTTAACACCAGAATGAACAGGGGAGAAGTTTACCATAACTTACCATTGCTCATGGATGAAATAACCAACACCCCCGGCAGGCAGTTAAGCGTGCTTGCATATCAACTTACAGGTGGTAGACAACGAGGGCGTATGGCTAGTGGAAGTAATACTGAGCGGTATCGTGGTAAGCCGTGGCGTTTATTATCAATAACAACAGCTAACGCTAGTATAGTAGAGCGAATTAGCATGATTAAATCTATGCCAAAAGCGGAGGCACAACGTATTCTAGAGTATCGTGTCAAAGAACAAACTTTTAGCACCACAAAAGAAACGCATGAATACAGATTGAATATGTTAAAAACATACGGTCATGCAGGCATAGAGTACGTACAGTATATAATGAAAGATTTAGATGGGGTTAAAAAACTCCTTACCTCCGTGCAAGAGAAAGTAGACATAAAAGCTGATTTAAAAGCAGAAAACAGGTTCTGGTCTATATATGTGGCGGCTACAGTTACAGGCCTTATACTCGCAAAACGGGCAAATATTGTTGAGTATGACCCCAAGAAAGCATTTGATTGGGGCATAGAGCTATTGAAACAAAATAAACGCGGTGTGTCAGATATGAGCATCAGCGTGACAGAAGTTTTAAATGATTACATAAACGAGCATTGGGGTAATGTACTGTGGATAAAAAGCACAGATGACCTGCGAAAAAATGAGGCAGAGTCTATAGTTATACCTGAAGTATTACCTAGAGGTAAGTTAGTTGCACGCTACGAAACAGACTTGAAACGTGCATACTTAGTGCCAAAACCACTTAAGATTTGGTGTGGCGAGCATCAAATAAATTACAGTTCTTTTATTAGTGACCTTAAAACCAAGATGGGGGCTAGAAAATCTAAAATTAGATTAAGTAAAGGCACACATATGAACCTACCACCAACAGATGTTATAATTGTGGATTGTTCTGTGGAAAATTTAGATGCTGAAGATACTTGATCTTGATCCTGATGGGGTAAGAATAGTGGTAAACTGGGATAATATGCAGGTAAACGCCTCAATTTTTATACCATGCGTAAATATTACTAAAGCAAAAGAACAGGCTAAAGGTGTAGCAAAGTTAAAAGAGTGGAAAATAATAACGCGTGTAGTTATAGAAGATAACAAATTAGGCTTGCGAGTTTGGAGAATGACGTGATAACATGTTTGGGACAGTTTCCTCCCAAGAATTGTCGTTCTCCCTTAACTCACCCCTCGCTTCGGCGGGGGGTTTTCTCTAATCATCGAATACCCCATACTGACTATACTCTGCTACATGGTTTTGTAAAATCATCCGCATGTTAGGGCTAAGTGTAACCCCGTTGTGCATTTTAATTGTACTGCGCATGTGACCTGCTAAAGATCTTTTTATACTGGATGGGGTTATGGCAGCGGTAGGATGTCTACTGTTAAACTTAGCTATATCGTTAAACACATCAGATACATCATCGCCAAAACGTAACCCAACATAATATCTTTTAAGTAGTTTTGTGCGTTTGGTATTTACCGTGCGGTCTATTCGTTTAATAGCCTGATTCTGTTCTTGCGCTAATGTATAGTCTGTAGGTGGAAAACCTATCATCTGTGCTATCAATCCACCGGTAGTAACATCATCAAGAATAGGATCACCACGTCTAGTGAGTATACCTTTGTCTCTTGCATACCTACCAATAACCGGCGTGCCTTTTACAAGATTGCGTACAGCCGCAGGTAGCATGGCTTCTATACCACGCTCTACATTGCCATCTTCAGATAATATATCTTTCATACCTCTGCCATAGGAACTAGCCACACTCCAAGCAGGTCCGCCTGCAATCTCAAATACTCTTTCTGGAACGGAGGCTCCGGCATTGTATGGGTTATCACGGTATAACAAGTTAGACAGTCCGATACGTGAGGATATATCTGTACCTAACAAAGCAGTAACCGGTCCTTTGTAAGCAAACTCTCCAATATGTTTACGCAATATTGTCTCTGCATCATCTTCGTCATCATCCAAGAACAGATTAGCCATTAACAGAACACCACCAACAATTGGCATACCTTGCACGCCTGCTAGTAATGCAGAAGCAAGTGCTATACCGAAGAATTGCTCTCTTGCTGCACGTATTTCTTCTGGGGTGTATTTCTTAGAGTTCTTCATAGACCTAAGAGCTGCGTCACCAGTCTTGAACAGGGTGTAGTACATTTGCACGCCATAGCCTTTATACATCATGGCTACACGCCCGATACCCTGTTGAGCAAAACGCCCTGTAGTTGCCAGTGCAGCACCACCATTCATTTCCTGCGCCATGCGTAGAGCTTCTTGTGCTGCCTCTTGTTGCACTTTTTCGGTATTAATATCCTCTCCTTTTGCCTCACGACTTTGTATTTCAAGATCATACGCAGATATTAGCGCTGTCTGCCTGTTAAAGCTTTCTTGCACGTGAAACACAAGTGCGCCCCAAGCGTTTACTTTTTCATAAAAACTTCTGGCACGGCCTGTCTGATCAATACCTAACGTGTCATAGAATAATGACCGATTGAGTAGCCCTCTGTCCCCTGCTGTCTGGACAAGCACAGTAAGACGCTCAAGCTCTTTACGTTTTTTATCGGTAAGGTTTAGATCCTTACGAACTACCAGTTTACCGTCGATAGTTTCATAATAGTTGTCTATGGACGGCGTGCCTTTAACTTCTCTATTAGCTGCTTTTGGATCTATCTCAGATATCTTACGATTAAAACCACTACCGGTTATTAGTGACATTGCTTTTCCAATAGCTTTGCCAGATGCCGCTATGCCTAGTTGTTTTCTATACTTACCATTCAACATTGGACCCATGACGAGGGGTATCTGAGATGCGTTAACCACCGCAGAAGACACGTTAAATCCAATAGTGCCTAAGAAAGCTATGCGGTTAGCCTGTGCCGCAGCTCTATTTAATAATGTGTTTGGAGGGTTACGTGCAAACTTGGAACGCTCTAACAACTCGTTCACTACACTTCTAGCAGCTCTGGCCTCTGTCGGATTATCATAAGTATTAGCTTTTAACGCATCCGTTAATTTGCTGTCTATACCTCTAATTTTGTTGCCATATTTTATACGTTGTACTTGCCTTGTTAAATCATAAGCCCTAGAGCGAAAAGCCTCAAACGCGTCTCTGTCGAAACCTAGTTCACCTTTTTGATCTCTGCCACCACGTTTTTGCATCGACTTAGCAAAAGATGTTTCTGGGAGTGTCTTAATAAACAACCCCATAATTTCTTTAACTTGTTCGTTGTGTGCATCTACTTCTGCTTTAGTGGCGCCTTTTGCCGGTTTAGACTTTCCTAATATTTCTAAAGTTTGCTCTACAAAAGAACCGGGTGTTGGACTTGAGAAAGTGATGTTGTCTGCGCTATCGTACAGATCCATATCTTTTACCGCAGCACCGTTTTTGTCCCGCACTACATTTCCATCATTATCTACTTTATCAGAAACTCTCGGGTCTTGATTTAGTTCAGCAATACGTCTAGCTCTAGCAGTATCAGTTACAAAAGACTCGTACACGTTCTCGGTGCTTTTACCGTCGGAAGCTTTGTATTTTATCCATATGTCACCTGTACGAGTTAACGGAAAGTATGGTCTTATACCTTCGTTATCAAATATTTGCTCCATTACGCTCTTTTTAAAATTAGCCTTATCTTCTGGAGTTACATCTCCTACTAGATCATCTACTCTGCCCTCTACTACAGCTTTTAAATCTCTGTATATAAGCTGGTAAGCATTGCGCATTTTTATGTACGTAGCCCTCCCATCTGCACCTATACCACCTTTATCAGGTTCTGTAGTCCACCTAGCTTGCATACCCTTCCATATGGCTATTTTGTCAGGATCTGTTGTCTTGTATTTTTTAGGCCTTCCTTTAGGTGTTTTTAAGATAGGATCAACACCTTCTAAATACTCTTTACCTTTTGCATCTGTTTTTAAAATATCTGTAGGATCTACACCGTTAGTAGTGCTTTCATACACTACGCTATTAAATACATCTGTAACTTCCGAGTTATTTTTTTGCCACTCTTCAAGAGTTTTTAAAGTGCCGTCAACCTCACCATCTGCTTTGTTGGTGTCACCTATCTGTTGTTCTATGGCCTCCTGCAATTCTATAGCTGCTTCTTGCAAATTAGGACCATATTTTTTAGTTAGATCAGTAACAGCTTGAAACGGAAGTGCCTGCATAACCACATTCTTTGTAGTGGCTGCTGCACCGCCATTAATAAAGTCTGTCACCCTATCTAAAAATTTATCTTTGGATGCGGTATCAGTGGGAGCTTTGAACCCCTGATGCATGTTCTTTATATGGTCAAGCACATTATCTTGTATGCTGTACAGAATGTCTGCATCGCGTGTTTCAGGTGATGGTGCAAGTATAGCTTCAAGTAGTTTATCTGTTTCGTTTAAAGCAGATCCTACAGATTTTGTTTGCATATTCATCTTACGTCTAAAGAAGTTAGCAACAGCATTAAAGAACCGCCGCAACGAGCTAATAGGTTCCCCTTTTACGTTTATACCTGCCAGTTTGCGTTGGAACTCTGGATTGCCAAAGGTCTCTGCTACAAACTCATCTAGATTCTGTGATCCGTATGCAGTATCTAACTTATCTTTAACATTGTTAAACAGTGTGTTAAGTTGTTTTGTTAGCGGATGTGACTTGTTGGCTATCGTAGCTGAAGTAGCTGCGTGTGCCATCTCATGCAGTATAGTATGTGGATTGATACCAGTTTCTGCGTTTAGCACTATTGTATTTGTTTTAGGATCAAAGTATCCGGCAGCAGACTCGCCCGCTGTATTGGTTACAAACTTATTTACTTTGACTTTTGTATCGCCTGTAAGTTTGGAAAGTGTAGTGGCTATCTGCTCCACACGTTTACTAGGGGTGGTAATAGCAATGGCCCGGAGCGCATCTGATAATCTACCTTGTCTTAACAAGTTACCAACAACTGGATGAGTGGGTATATCTAGATTAACCACAGCATTAGACATAAGATAATCAGGTAAATATTTATCTATATCCGCTTGAGTCGCAAATAACTCTTTGTCTTTAAAAGTAGCCCCTTGATCTATTAAGTTTTGTTCCGCTTCCAACGCATTATCAAGATCTATTTCTGCTTGTCTTTCACGCGCTATTCTAACCGGATCATTTTTCTTGGATCTTAATGCTTTGTGCCGTCTATTGGCAGCTTTCAAAGACTCGGCTTGGTAAGCCATTAAATTAGTCACCTGCTTATTTGTGCTGTCACTAAGATTTTTTTCTATCCATTTTTTGGCCATTTTGGCTACTTCTGGCCCTGTGCTTGAAAAATACGCATACTCACCATCAGGTGTGCCTTCACCTCTACGATACTGTACGGTAGAGAACTTAGCTTCGTGCGTTATAACTTCAATTGCATCGTTTGGATTTTCTTGTTTTCTAAAATATAACTGTGCTGCCCTTGCCTCTTTACGCTCGTCTGTTTCTTTTTCTTTCTCCTTGCTTTGTAGTTCGGGTATTTGAGTTCTTAATAATTCAAGTATTTTTGTATCATCTTCCTTTGTGGTTTCTACATCTAAGGATGCGACTACTGGATCGCCTGCTTCGTTCACAAAGGATACTTTTTTTGCTGGACCGAATTTTTGAGTGTAAAACTCTAACTGTCCTGACTCTTCTCTGACTTTTGCAGGGACTGCAGCAACTGCTTTGTCTGCGTCTTTTTTAGTCTTTTTTCTTACCTCTTTTTTTATTTCTTCTTTTTCTTTTGTTGTTAACTTCTTGGTTGTTGTTCCTTTAGCAGCTCCTTTAGCAGCTCCTTTAGCAGCTCCTTTAGCAGCTCCTTTTGCAGCAGTTTTCTTACCTGCAGGCACCACAGTTGTAGCAGCTTGTTTTGTAATTTCGTCTATGGCTTCAATAGCTTGCTCTGAAGCTTTTGCCCTTTGTTTAGGAGTTAAATCATCTCTAGCTTCTCTACGAGCTTCAGTGGTTTCAAGTATAGTTGTTAATCTGTCTTTATTTTTTTGTGGTATGTTTTCATCTGCTGAGAGTTTTTCTCTTATTTTTCTGGCGGCGGCAGGTGTTGTTTTTCTAGCAGCCGCCATTAGTTTATCAAGACTACTCTGTTCAACTTGAATAGGTTCAACTGGTGTTTCTAAAGTTACGTCTCTCCTTCTCGCGCCCGTGACATCAACTGTCCTAACACGTTCTGGTGTGGTAGTAGTCTCCTGTGCCGCCGCCGGGGCTGCTTCTGGTTCTGGTGCAGCTTCTGGAGCAGGTGTGACGACCTCTCGCGCAGCTAATGTGGCCGCTAACGCTTTTTTTGCATCTGCGAGGAGTCTATGCCCTGAAATTATTTGTCTGTTATTGTCATTTGTATCAAACGCACGCCATGCAGCTCCTGTGCGATTTTCTAAAACTATGTTTGGTTGGCCTTCCACAGAAGATCTTGCAGCTTTGCCAGCTAACGAATCCGCTTTACTAATTTTATTGAATGTAAGTTTTGGCGCTGCATCCTCTGCCCCGTCACGTCTGCGTTGTTGTTCAACTTTTCTTAGCTCTGCATCAACTTCTCTAAAACTTTTTTTCTTTGTGTCCGGTGCAGTTTCCTCTACTGGTGCAGCTTCTGTTCTTACTTCTGTCTCTGGCACATCTGATTTAGAAAGAATAGTTGCTTGTTCTAATATTCCAGCAAAACGATTACTAGCTTCTTCTGACGTTATTTTACCCGCTTTTAAGTCTTCTCTTACTTTCAAACCCGCTAGAACTTGCTCTGTTGTAAAGTTAAATTGCGTTCTAAATTCTTTTTCTGTTTGTTTTGCTGTTTTTTTGATGTCAAAAACATATACCTCTGGCACAACAGGTGTTTCTCCGACCGCCGCATCTTTTTCAGTAGCCGTGCCTTCAATAATGTCTTCATCGGCTGCTGTGTCTGCTGGAACGCCTTCTTTAGCAGCGTCTTCCTCCATTTTCTTACGAGCTGCCGCTGTTGCTCTGGCTGCTGCTTTTTTCTCGGCGTTTTCAGCTCTAGCATCCGCAGCGATATCTTCAATTGTTCCAGCTTTCTCTGGTGCTGCCGCCACTGCCGCTGCATCTACTTCTTCTACGCTCGCTGCTAACTGACGTAACTCTTCAGATTGTGCTTCTAGTGCTGTCGCACCTTCTGGGGCGGTTGGGCCTCCCTCTGGAGTAGGTAAAAGTGGTTTTTCTTCTGGAGCAGAAAGAAGGTCTACATCCTGTGATCCGTCAGGGTCTGTTTTGATGCGTCCACGTACAGCAAGTTCTAGTAAGCCTTGAACAAATCCACCTACACCACCACCGATCAGAGCTTGCTCACCTGCACCTTCAAATGTGCCTTGCTCTGGATTGTATATACCCTGCTCGATGAGGTTCTGCATGATACCGGCAGAGGCTTCTTGTGCTGCCTCTACACCACCCTCTTGTGCTATTCGTTTTAACGAACCAACAAGACCCACGGTTGCATCTTGACCAAGACCTTTTTTGAATACGCTTAATATGCGTAATGGGGAGATAAGCTCAGTGGCACCGACACCAAAACCAAGTAAGGAAGCTTTCGTTCGTTCTTCTTCTGTAGCGTCACCTGCACGGGCGCGTTCACTTGCTTCACCTGCACCAGCAGTAGTGGCTAAACCAACAGCCAGCGCTGGATTTATAGCAGCGGCACCAAGGATACCACCAAAAGATCCAAGTCCTTCGCCAAACTTACGCGTCCCAGCAGCAAAACCGCCAGTATCTCGGTCTATGGATAGTGCTTCTTGTACGGGATCAAATAACGACTGGATGCCGTCACGGACTGCTAATTCCTCACGTTCAGGGAGTATTGTGGCTGCACCAAGCGCACCAGACTCTAATATACCCGCTGCACCAGAAGCCGTACCTTTTAACAACTCTTCTAAAAAGTCAGGCGTTATATCGTCTAGAAAACCTTCATCATCTACAGGCGCTTCGTAGTCATATGTAGGTTGTGATGCTCTAAGCTCTTCTGACCGTCTTGCCCGATCCAAGGCTTGTGGTGTAAATTGTTGATTTGCTAATGATATTATCTGCGCTTCAGTAGCACCAGCAGGAGCCTCTACATCAAGTGTAGTACCATCTTTTAGGCTTAATTCGTATAGAGGCATTGCGCTTACCCTAAATTATTTTTGTTTTATAGCTGCTATTTGTTCAGCAGTAATACCACTAGCGCCTAGATTTACACCTATTATATCATTTAAACGTGCTTCTAAATTTGCACGTGTCGTAATTACTCCAGAATCAGTAGCAATTTTTTGTGCTTGTGCGTAAAGTTTTTCCCGCATGGCATTAATTGCAGGTTGTGTTTTTGCAATGTCTTCTGGATTTCCACTGCGCATGTTGGCAGCATGTTCTATCAACAACATTTGAAACGACTGATCTTTCTCTAAAAGATCCGAATACGTTTTACTTATACCTTGATTTAATTTTATTATTTGATCTGTCAATTTATTTGCGTCTCTAGATTCTCTATCCGCAATACGTTGTGCTACTTGACTCATAAGTTGTAGTTTACCTAAATTAGTTCTTGCGTTAGCAGTATCAGCGGCAAGTTTGTTTTCAACTTCTTTGTTTAATATTTCTTTTTCTTCTCCGACTATACTTCCTAGTGACTGTAAACCTTGACGACGATCTAAACTAGCTTGCTGTAGTGCTGCTGTTGCTGCTGTTACAGTTGTTTTTCCTAAATCAATATCCACTTCGATTGCTTTAGACTTTAAATTTAGCTCATCCATCACACGTTGACGTTCATTCTCTGTTTGAGTGTCTTTTGCAGCCATACCAGCTACGCCAGACGTTTTTAAAGCTTCTCCAACAGTAGATCCTGATGCACCTAGCAAAGTCTGTATTAATCTATCGTTTCTTCCAGCCGCTGTTTGTGATGCATTAAGAGCTTCAAGTTTTGCCTGCATTTCGGCATAATCAGCTGCTTTTTGATCTCTACCAGTTTCTTGATTTGCAAAATTCGCTGCTTCTGCACGTTCTGCTCTGGGATCAACAGCCGCTAAATTACTAGCAAGCGCCCTTTGTTGCGCATCTAATGCCCGAGTGCCAGCGTCTAACTCTCCACGTTCGGCAACTTTAACTTGCTCTAATGCTGCGATGCCTTCTGTCAAAGGATCTTTTTCAGGCTCTGGTGCAGGTTGTTTCTGTTCTTGTTGGGTCGGTGGCACGACCGGTGGCTCAACTACAGGCTCTTCTGACTCTGCAGGAGCGGTAGATGTTGGAGTGAATAAATAATCCACTGCGGGCTCCATAAAATCTCCAGAAATAAGATCCTCTGCACCTCCGGTTATAGAACGAGTTAACGTATCTGCACCTCTCAACACGCTTTGCACTGGAGACTGCATGTCGTCTGTGCCAAATAAAAATTCTTCCACATCACCATACGCATCTCGCACCACTTGAGGAGTCGCGGCTCGCCCTAGTTGTTCTAAAGAATCACCTAGTCTTGGAATTGGTAAAGCTTTTACAAGTTCATCTGCTCTTTCTTGCGTTATTTTCCCTGCTTCAAGGTCGCGGATTATATCCTCTCTCTGTTTAGACCTTGAACCTGTGTAAGGGCTTTCAACTTGTTTACCCTCTTGGAATCCAACGATGCCACCTTGTGCCATTGTCTGCATGTTTGGTCTTGGCTGTGCAGCTACACCTTGAGATGCTACACGCTGCATATTCTGTTGTTGACGTGCTTGATTATTTTTCATTACACCCGCAACGCCCTGTAACACGTCATCTTTTGATTGACCCATAGCTTTCTGTTCTAGCTGTTGAGCAATAGTTCCGGGCTGATTTTCTACCTGCAGCTGCAGTTCTCTTTTAGCAGCATCATGAGTTGAAGTTATTTTTTGCAGTGCAAGCACATCAATAAGCTCACCGCTCACTTTGCTCTTCTGCGCTAAAGCCGTAGGGTTGCCACGATAAGCGTCTGTTTTTTGTTCGATAAGTTCATCAATACCGTATGCCATGTCTAACCCCTAAGTACCCGGAAATATGCTCTCGTATAAATTCATAATGCCACCGGCAGTATTCATTGCGCTAGTTAGACCACTAGGTTGTGCATAAGTGTATGACTGTGTGGCTAGTGGTAAACCTTGCAACAACGACTGCATGTACTGAACTTGTTTATAAGGATAATCACGTTCTTCTCTAAATTGTGCATAATCTGCACCAATACCTTCAGATTCAATACCACGTTGTGCAGCACCTAAATCAGCTTGTTTTTGTAATGCTGCCAACCCAAACACGTTAGTTGCATCTTGAGCGGTTTGTTGCCTACCCTGCTCTACATTAAATTGTCCTGCTGCCTTGTCAAAGGCGTCTCTGTATCCAGCACCTGTAATACCAGCAAGATTTTGTAACAGATTACGTTGATTTTCCGAATCCATTATAGCTTGACGTGACCCACCAAATGAACCGGCTCTTGTAAGCCTACCCGCATTTCGTACACGTTCAATGTCAGCCTGACGACGCGCCTCGTCAATTTGTGGTTGTAGTGCAGACTGTAGATACGGATTCATATACTGACTGGCAACGCCTGTATCGGTAAAGCTAGTGGGAGTAAACGCACCCATCTGTGTTGTAGGTACATTCAGTCCAGCTATGCCCTGAAACGCTGCTGTTTGCGGTGCAGATGCCCCTGCAGTAAGAGGCCCGCCATAACCTTGATACCCCATAGACCCAAGAGCTTGACCTCGACCAAGCATTTCAGTGACATATGGACCCACATAATTAGAAAGAGCAGACTCAGTTCCAGTTTGTTGCTGCCCCGCTGCACCTGCGGTGGTTGCTGCTTTTTGTGCTGCACTAGTTGTACTAGCTAATGGTGGTACTGCTGTCATAATTTATCTCCTACGCAGGCAAAAATTCTTCGGGGTCGATTTCCTTGCCTTGCTTTGTGCTACCGGTGCGTTCTTTACGTACCCTCGACATCATTTTTTCTAACACTTTAGCACCTGCATCTGAGTTGCCATTACCAAGATGACTAACAACGTCTGCTGGGATTACAAATTCACCGTCACTAAGAGCTGCAGGCTGTTCACCTTCTATGCTTGCATCTATTTCATCAGCCATGCCATCGGTAGCACCGTCCAAATATTGAGGATTTTTAAGTTCTGCCATACCGCCTTCTTGAAATGGATTAATAGCATCAAACCCCTTAGATATTGTACCTGTGAGTCTGTTTAATTGTTCCATAGCATCACTAGTGAGATCACTACCCGAAACGCCTTCATCAGCATAGCCTAGAAACACATTACCTTGAAACAACCCTTTTTTGCCGTTAGGCATCGTGCGTGTCGTTATAGGTTTATTTGATCTGATGTTGGCTACCTTTTGCATCGGTGAGTCTGATGAGTCCGGCGCGTCTACTCTACGTCCAGCAGTAAACTGAGCTATGCCCCCCTGTGCAAACCCTTTTGCCGGTGTAGCTACGGCACCGCCCAGTAATGCTACCTGTGCAAGGGGGCTTAACTGATTAAAAGCTTGTGCGGCAGCAGGGTTATTAGATGTAACAACACCAGAACCCTGTAAATTACCACCTCCAAGCATGGTGCCACCTCTGTTACCAAGCGCAGAGGCTAACTGTGCTGCCTGTGCTGCCTGTGCAGGGGGAGTAGCCGCAGCGGAAGCAGCTGTTTGTTGAGCGGCGGCGGCTTTGACGACTTTAGCGGCTTTAGCGGCATCTTCTGCAGTGCGGATGGGAGCTAACTGCTGCCCTGCTCTGTTTTGTGCTGCTAGATTCGCTCTGTTTAGTGCTTCTAGCCCAGCTGCCTGACCCGACAAGTCACCACCTGAAAAGCTAACATCAGTAAAGTATCTTTGCCCACCACTACCGGGTCGGCGTGCAGGATCATACGTGTTAGGCACTTGCATACGACTAGCTGTATAGGTAGGAATTTTGCCCTGATAACCAGATTTTTGTTGAGGAGTGCTACCAAATAAACCTAGTGCATCAGCCCCTGCACCAGCAGCACCGAGTATTCTTGCATAATCAAGATTACCTTTATCATCTTGGAACATGTTAGTAATTCCGCCAAGGGCGCTACTGCCTAGACCACTCAATATGTCCGCTATGCCACCAGAGGATTGCTGTTTTTGGTAGTTTTGAAGCGTAGACTGCATATTTCCATAGGGGTTGCCGCCAGTGCTTTGTGGAGTAGATGGGGTAGAACTACCACCAAACAGACTTGATGCGGCGCCACTAACTGTATCTACAACGGAATCATACCAAGCCATTATCTATCTCCTATAAGCCGCAGCAGCTCTTCATTAGCGCTACCTTGTGAGTACGGGCCTCTATAAAAAGCATCTTGCACAGGGTCTCTAAAAATACTTTCAAAATCATATGCAGGTCCAATCTTAGCAGGATCTGGACCTTTTACTGTAACTGGAGTGAACGCTGTTTGCATAAGTGGCATTATACCTTGTGATTGCTGCTGCTGCTGTTCGCCTTCGCCTTCGCCTTCGCCTTCGCCTTCGCCTTGACCTTCTCCTGTGCCTGAACCTATACCGGCACCTATACCGGCACCGATTATAGACCCTATTGCAGTGCCAATTCCGGGATCTCCAGTTACAGGGTCAACAGGGGTTACAACCTGCTGATCTACCGGAATATAATCAAACACGTTAGTAGGCACCTCATTTTGCACATTCTGCGGTATAGTGTCAACTTGTGGTGTGCTTTGTAATTCGGCTATAGCCGATGTCTGTGCAACAAGATCTGCAATAAAATCTGTGTCTGAGTCGGTTACTTGATCTATAGGTTTACCGATGATCTCCGCTATAACTTCGTTAGCAGTTGAAGGCTCTGATGTAGGTTGCTCACTTAGTATATCGGAATCTGCATCAAATCCGGCTTGTTGCTCTTGTATAAATTCAACTGGATCTTGACCTACCTCTTCAAAAAACTCTAAATCGTCCTGTGTAAGATCCGAAAGTTCTGGTCTAGTTGGCAGATCAGCAGGATCTACTTTGCCCGTGCTAACGGCTTCTGGTGCAGGTTCAGCTACAGGCTCTGGTGTAGGTTCAGCTACAGGCTCTGGTGCAGGCTCTGGTGTAGGCTCTGGTGGGCTATAATAGTCTTTAGCAATATTAAATACTTTATCTTTGTCTGCTTGTGATAGATCGCCGTAGTTTATGACTCCTGATTCGTTTGGAGTAACACCGGATTCAGAAAGAATATCGCCAATCTGACCTTGTATGTCAGACTGGAACATCGCATCGCCAGCTATCTTATCTTTCATTAGAGATGCTAGAGATTCAGACCCTTCGGCAATAGTTTTTACTTCTTTTAAATCGCCACCTTCATAACTGACAATTTCTTCTCGCAAAAAATCTTGTTGCGCTTGTGTTAGATCTTCAGGTTTTAGCCCTAAAGATTCTATTGTGTTAGTAAATGACGCATTTTCAGCAGCAACATATTGTTCTGTGTATTGTGTTTGGTTAACAGGTAGATCTCCTAACCTGCCTTCTTTTAAGAAGTGTCTTCTAGCAGCTGAGTCGGTTACATCACCAAGTTTATTAAGTTGTTTATATTCTCCTACGTTAAACTGATCACCTGTTAACGTGTTTACAAATCTATCTTCTATCTGATTATTTACTTCGGTTACATTTACTCCTAAAGCATCACTTTTAGTTGTTAAATCACCTTTTAGTTCTTGATATTCATTAGAAGCTGTCTGTATTTTTTCAAAATCACCTTCTAATTCTGTCCTTAATTTAGTAGCGGGTGCATCTTCTGCAAAATTTTCATCGTAATAAGACTGTGCGTCTTTTACAGATTCGTTGTACTCACGCACTTTTGTATTGTAGTTGTTTACAGCAGTTGCATATGCACCCTGTTCTGTTGTGTTTTTAAGTGTTTCTTGTAATTCGTCTACTTCAGCTTTTAGTTCGTTCTGTGTATTTATTTTACCGTCTAGAGTATCTGCATATTCGTTGTATTGACCTGCTTTTCCCTGATATGCAGAGTTCATCTGATCTATTTCATCAGCTTTGGCCTCGGCACTTTGGTAGCTATCACTAACTTCCTGCACACTATCTTTAAGTTCTTCACTTAAAGGCTCGACCGCATCAGAACCATAAAATACTTCTTCGATCTCTGGTGGTGGATCGTCATCACCAAAAACATCTTCCTTAATTCTGGTTATAGCCTCTTGCGCAACAGCTTGTGCAGCAGCTTGTTTAGCACCGGCTGCTAAAATCTCTCCAGTTGTGGCCTCTGCACCGGGTGCAAATCCTCCAGCTATTTGTTGTGTTACATATGCTCGGGCAGATGCTTCAAGAACATCTCCAATATCACCCCCCTCTGCTGCTACATCTGCACCTTCTATAAGAGGTAGCGCCCACGCATTGCCGGTTGCTACAGCCGCAACTTGCGCGGCAAATTTTACAGGATCTTCTCCTATTTGTTTTATGCTTTTTTCTACACCCTCAATAACAGGGTCAAATACTTCTTCAACAGCCCACTCGCCCACGTCTTCAACGGTATCACCAACCCATTTAATAGGCGCAGTAACAGCTTTAGCTACGCTTTTCGCTGCTCTTCGGACGGGTTTTACTATTGCGCTCATGCGACTAAACCTTCTAAAGACTCTTTACCTATCCTAGTAAATACACCATAGTCATCACTATCTTCGTATTGTCCTAAATATAGTTTAGTGTCTGTATCCACTAGCTTTTTTTGCACTATGCGAACTAGTGGCACCAACTCATCGCCGGTAAAAGTAGCGTTCCAGTGAGTCATGCCTTTGTCTTGCAAATACGCATAGTATTTGACCATGTTATTTGCATAATTTCTGGCAGTGTCTACATTTAGAGGGCGACCTACCATCTTAGTCTTGTTCTTACCTTCACCCACATGCCCAACAAACACAGTATTTCCTATCTGAGTCACATCTGCAGACGGCAAAGTTGCTTCACTAGTAAATTTAAGTAAGTTCTCCTGTAAGGAGCTGTCACCGCGCTGCTCATCTATAGCCATTGTTATGACTTCGTGCGTTTCTAACTGCTGTTTATTGCTGTCTATCACCTGCACTAGCTTATCTCCAGTATACTTGCAACAACATGTAGTCTATTTGCTGTGGCTGCAGTAACTTTTAATATTTCACCAGTTTGTACCACAAGAGGAGCTGTCAATAGTTCTACTGTATTGTTCGCACTAACAGCTTTAGTTTTAAATAGGCTAAATGTAGCAGGAGATGATTCTGCATCCGTTATTGTCACTGTTATGGTATCTGCATTGCCTGAATCTTCGGACACAAGAATAGATTTTACTATGCCTGTTGTAAGTGCAGCCGCAGTATATAGCGTAGTGGCGCTGGTGGTAGTCAGATCTTTTTTTGCATTTGTATATACGTTTGGCATTAGCTTAAAAACCACCCTACTGCTTCCGCCCTATCAGACACAGTAGCGTTACGTATTGCTGTATCTAACTGATTAAAATACAACCGTAAAACACTGTTAAACTGCTCAAACTGCTGTTGATTATACTCAGCAGGTGCATACGGCAATGCTGGAGCGCGGAAAGCTACTCCATAATTTGTAGTATCAATAGCCATTACCGTCTCCCATCAGGACGCATATCGAGTCTTGGTGCGCCTAACTGCCATGTGACACCTTCCGCAGAAGATTCTAGTTTCATAGAAATCTGCCTACCACGAATCCTTACATTTATTTGATCTGTAAATACTTCTACAGGGGATGTAGCTGTACGAGTTACAGTCGCATTGTTTACCCCGCCCGAAGATGGAGTAGAATGTATGCCAGAACCAGAGTTACGTAATGGATTTAATGTCATGGTAACAACGGGGCTTGTTGCCGTAGAGCCATCAAAACTTACATCGGGTATTATTCTGTTTATGTGCATAAATTTATGTCCATCATCCAAATCAAATTCAGAAGACTCTATATATGCACTTATGGCGGCTGTGCTTGATCCTTGGTTATCGTCTATACCACTCTCATGATCTACTAAATTGTTGTCGTAAGTTGCTGCTAACGGGTTATCACGTAACCCAGAGTCAAGCCACGCGGTTCTGGCTAAAGTTCCGTAATACCATATGTCTTCTAAGTAGTTGTATATTACATATTTATCTATGTTTGTTTCACCGTCTGAACAGTAGAACCACCATACTTCATGGAACGATTCGTTAGTTCCTGAAAATACTTGTGAGTATTGTTCCGTATTGAAATCATTAAATATATACCTACGAACATCACATTTTAGTGGTGCAGTACGACCATCGTATTTGTAAAACTTATCCTTACCCATCCAGTAGGCAATACCGTTTGCATACGCCACAGCATTTTGAGACGAGATAGATATATTCTCTCCAACGACGTTAGCTGTCCATACAGTAGGTGCGCCAACATATTGTAATGAATATAAAGAAGAGTCAGTCCACACTAGAACTTCTTGACGCGCTTGAGATGCAGCTACGATCTCTGTACCTCTTGATAGTCGTAAGCTACCAGCTTGATTTGTAGCAGATGGAGTCCAATTTTCTGCATTTTCCTGATCAGACCATCGGAGTAATGTTGGATCTAACGTAGTGCTTCCTATCTCATTTGTACCAAAACAAAATACAAATCTGCTTATGTCAGACACTAATATTAAATTTTGTATAGTAGGCACATCAGAAGCACCGCTACGGCTGGACACTAACACTGCGCGAGTTTCTACGCCGTTTGTAGCATCCCAATAAAATAAACCACCACCCCTGTGTCCTAGTATAAGATCTTCGCCAAAATTTGATTGCGACCAAAAACGAATTGCTGATGTAGACGACACACCAATACCCCAAGCACCCTGCCCCCAAGTGCCAGCACCCCAACCTGTGATTGGTGTGGCAAAAGCGTTACCAACATTTATCTGGTAGGCTGCAGATACTGTCCCCCCACCGGTTGCGCTAGAGGTAGCATTGGATGCAGCTGTTATGGTGTATGTGTTTGCAGCAGATACCGTTGTAAGGCCAACAGTAAACTCACCATCTATGGTTAGACCACCTACAGCGGAGGCGTTACTAAATGTAACATAATCACCGTTTTTATACCCACCATTAGCATCAGTTACAGTAACTACTGCAGAGCCAGAAGTTGTAGCGAAAGGGTTTGATAGTGATACAGTGCTGCGCAGAGGTGTTATATCGTTATAATTACCCACGTTCTCTATATAGAACTTAAGGTGTGTGCCTATACCTATTAAGTTTTGATCGCCTAAAGTTACCCAGTTATGTAATGATCTAGCTACACCTTCAAAAGTAGATGCAGATATACGTAACCAACCACCTATTTTTTCTGGTAGCCCCTGTCTAAACCTTATCTTATCTCCGTCATAATACCCACCTTCAGTAGAATAACGAGTTCCTTCACGATTTATACCGGGTTTTAACGACACTTTTTGCAGTGGCACGATTCAATCCTCCGCTAATGCTCTCATTCTATCTACTAAACGTCTAGCACGATTTGGCACCTGAGTATACCATTTGGAATCAACCATCTCATCTGCGGCTTTATTCCAATCTCTAGCATCTACACCAGATTTCATACCTTTGAATTTACTGAGTCTAGGGCGGCCCATATTGAACATCATATTTGCAACGATGTGCTGGCACTCTTCGGGCAGGTCATCGAAGTTCGGATACAATACTTTGCACTCATCAATAGTTACAGCAATGTCTAAAGAAAATAAGTTTCTAACTCGTTCCTGTTCAACAACGGTGCCGACTGGCTTGCCATATTCTTCGTCATGCTCAGTAATTAAGTGACCCACGCCACAGGTTGGCAGTGCTAAATGGTCCAAATACACCTCGTACTTACAACCTTCATCTTCCGCGATTTCCTCGCGTAATCTATCTTTGTTCATTTTTTAAATCCTTTTATCCCGCGTATTCCGAAGCTCGCACCAATTGAAGCGTACATCGCCCACTGGAACCACTCTGGTGTACGAGAAAGAGCCGCAAAGCCATCTTCGACATACGGTTGAGTAAACGGAATAAAGCACATGGCAATTATAACAATGAACAGAATCGTCCATGCTTCGTCCTTCCAACTGTTGTCAGAAGACTGTGCCATTATCTTTTCCCAACCAGCTTCGTGAGTGGCTGCGACTTTCATAACTTCAGCTTCGGCCTCGGCTTTTGCTTGTGCAACTCTGCCTTTAGCCTTTGTTTGCTCTATCTTTGACTCCATGAAAGAACCAGCTAGATTAGCTATGGGTCCAATAAGTGCCTGTATCATTGCTCAATAATCTCCATTATCTCGCCTGCTTCAATTTTTACCTTCAACTGCTTACATGCCCACCTTTTATCAAAATCAATTGTATGTCCAGTATTACGCTTGATTTTACGGCGCACGGTCAAACACTGAGACAGGTTTTCATACGGCGTGTATTCAATTTTCTCATCGCCAATCATTAATAATAAAACAAAGGTTACTTCAATCATTGTTTGTGTTTGTCAACTTTTCAATGTTGTCCTCTATCTTGGTTAGCCGCCTATCGTAAAACTCTAACACTAGCTTTTGTTGCTGATCATGTGGTGCGTTACCTGATTCTATATTTTCAGCCAGCTTTTCTAGTTCAGTAGCAAGATGTTCGATCATCATAAACTGTTCGCTGTCGGCTGGCAAACTACCCATTTCGCCTCTAGGCCACTTAATACGAAACTCTGTGTTTTGACCCAAGTCTGTTTCGACAAGAATAAACTTATTTTCAATAGTGTTTAATCTTTCAATAACTCCAAAATACGCCCATGTTGCTACTGCTGCTCCAACTACCATCGCAATTAAATTGCGAATTGGCATAGATAATTCAGTGTTTTCGCTTAACTTAGTAGCCATAAAACGAACTCTTTAACCATCAGTAATTACAACCCATTTAACATCATTCTGAGTGCTTACCATTCTGAAATTACCTGCTTTAGACCAATCAATTTCTTCTAAACCTTCATTAAAAACAACTTTTTGACCAACCTCTATTGTTGGATCTTGTTGATCCTCTGCTTGATGGTAATGGTGCATCCCGTAAGCTAATGCGCCAATTATTAATAATGCTTCCATGTATTCCTCACTTTTTCTTTTTATTTTTTAACATACTTTTAAGGGTCTTAGCCTGTTTAGCGTGTGTTTTAGAAGCTTTACTAAGACCTTTAACAACTTTTTTTACTTTTCTTTTATTTCTACTAGAAAGCATTACTACCCACCTTTTTCATCTTTTTTCTTATCCACGTAAGCATTAGCACCAAAATACGCAGCAACTAACGCGCTATTAGCAATAAAATATGTTGGTGCAATGTCACCTATAATTGTTGCAGCTTTATCATAACCTAGCATAGCTGTTATTAGTATTGCGGCTGGGTAATTAAGAGTCCCAAACAAGGCAAACCAAGTCATGTATCTCATGCTATCGCGTCGAGCATCAGCGTCTTCTAACTCTTTACGTTTAAACTCAAGAGCCATAGCGATCTCGTTATCACACAGAATATTGTCGTTGTTCTTATCCATGTGCGAGTAAGCGCTATCTTTCTGTAACTTCTTTTGAGTCATAACACGATCTCTTCCACGTTACTCTGGGCTACAGTTACAAACAAAAAGGCAAACAAGACAAGAGCTATCAAGATGATACCGGCGACAAGTAGCGTTCCTTTAACCGTATCTTCAATTTCTTTAGCCTTACGAGCCGCTTCACGTCTGGCTTGCGCTTGCGCTTCTTTCTGTTCTCGTAATGCTTTATTATGATGCTCAAGTATTTCTTTCCATGTATTAGGGCCAAACCTCATATTTATAAGTGCTGCTATTTGCTGCATCTCTTCAGCCAACCTCTTAGATTCCAGCACTGCGTCCATAGACCCTTTAAAGCTAATATCGCCAACGCCAGCTTGTTTATTACGTTCTTCGTTAATCTTCTTTTGGCAGTCAAAGAGTGTTCCGATCTGCTGTGAAATATCAGCAACTGACTGAACATCATTTATCCTTGATTTTATAAATGCAATGGCGTTCGATGCTGCCGTTACGGCGGCTATAGCTGTAGTAATTGGCTCCATTAAATCTCATCAGGCCAGTCGTTAATCTTAGCAATGGTTTTTATTGTACCGTCTGAGTTCATTTCATTTTCAAACAAAGCCATAAATGCTGTGAGGTTAGCTGCGCCATTCAACGCTGTCTCTATCTCTGCACATTTAGTACGAACCGCATCTCTGTATGTAGTGACTGAACTTGGGATGGCTGTAGACTTTTCAGCGTTGCGAGTAACGTACCAGTCATGCGCTGCAAGTTTATCTGCCGCTGTTCTTTTTGTTTGTGCCACGTTTACGTATTTAAGTCCTCGTGTTACACCCTGTGCGCCTGTCATTGGGTCTGTAACAGCATCGCCATCACTATCTACCCACAACGTATCTGTCAGACTTTTAGGTACGAGTGTGCCATCTGCCTGCCTGCCACTATAAAATCTATCGTCAAATGCAGCCTCACTTGCTGGTGGGTCTTCCCATGTAATGCCAATAGCAGACTTTTGACTGTCACTGTATCTCATCCATACTTTAGGATACTGTGTACCGTCAGTACCAGTAAACTCTCGTCCTTCTTTAAGGGTTGCCCCATTGTATTTCCACGGCATAATTATCTCCTAAAAGGCAGTGCCAAATTTAAATGGGCTACGAGCAAAGGCCATATAAACAAATGTTCCACCACTAGCATTTACATATGGCTCTGACCCTCTAATCTTGAACCCATTGCTCACGAAGTCACGATTGTATGCAGCGTCAGAGCTTTCGTTATTAGCAAGATTAGCAAACAAAAGACCATCCATCGGGTTGGTAGGATTTCTTACATCATCCATAATATGCCAGTCATTTGCAGCATCTAAACGTTTAATCCAAAGCCAAGCTGGCCTGAATCCTGTGTAGACAAATGGCCCGTCATCGGCTCCATTTCCTTTAAATGAACCTATAGCACTATATCCTTCAATTTCTGCCCACACCCATGCCACATAATCTTCACCAGATTTATTAACACTATCAACAGATGAACCAGTATAGCCAATTCTAGGCACTATAGTTGTGGTGTTGCTACTATCAAAATCTGACCAGCCACCACCTGCATAGTTTGTTGCTATATTAGTTTGTGCGTCTGTAAAATTTAAAAGCAAGTTGTTGTTGCTAGTTTGCCCGTTCCACTTAATAAACCAATAAGACCCACCACCACTACCTGTGTCACGACTTTTGCTCATAACGAAAGCAGGTGTTTTACCCAATCCATGCCCAATAGTATGAGAGGTATTGCCAGTCCCTGTGTATGTTAGTACGCTAAATCCGGCATCAACATTAGCCGATACGCTAGAATCAATACCACTTCCGTCTGTATTTGTTGAGGCACTGCCGCCGCCTTTCCAGTTCCAAGCGACATAACTTTGACCACCACCATCGTTATAATTTATTGAAGAATTGCTGCTGCTTCCATCGGCTGTGGTAAAACCAGTTGAAGTAAAAGCACCTATATACCCAGATGATTTATTAGTAACTTCTGCTGCAAGTGAGTCAGTCTTCAAAGTTTTTCCTGCGCCTCTTACGCTGTCAAACAACTCACTCCCATTAGCGTACTGTGTCCTTGTTTGAGTCCACGAAAAATCAGGCTGGAACCCAACTGCAATAGCTCTGTTATTTGCATTGTTACCAGTCCAAATAACAGTATTAAAATTATCACTAGCTTGTTCGTCTTGTCCGGGGCCGATTGTTATGTCGCTCATATTACTAGTACAAAGAGCAAGGTAATCTGTGGGCGGAGCATACTCAAATGTGCCTATACCCCCACCACCTGAAGCTGCGCTAGCAATATTTACACTATCCTGTCCAAAATTTACAAATATATTATCTGCGCTTGTGCCACCACCAAGTACAAAAAACACATCATCTGTAGTGCCGCCAGTTATTGTTCCTATTTCATTAGACCCAGCAGATGGGTTGCCAGTAGTGCCGCTATCATTTGTACTCGGTGATTTGAAATATGTGCCGTTACGACTAAACCAGACCTTGCCTGTTGCCCCATCTATAGCACATCCAAGAATGTCACCAGCCGCTAACTTTGCTACGCTCAGTCCACCAAGTCCAGCACTTGAACCATAATCAGTTTCAGTACCATTTACTTTAACACTTCTATTGTAAACAGTGATTGCCCCACTGCCGCCAGTGTTCCCAGCAGGGCCAGCTTCAATTGAGGTTTTTGTAGCAAATCCAGCAAACCAGTTATCTCCAGCCGCCCCAGTGTCCTCAACTTCAATGTATATTTTTTTATCTTTTGGGATGTCGAATGTTGATATCGCACCATAACCGTATGCAGCAGAACTAAACCCTGCGGTGGCTGCTTTTAAATTACCTTCAAATAAGACAGCTTGACTAGCTGATGCATATAGTGGATTTAACGTAGCAAAATTATTCGTGGGAGAGTCTAAAACTACATCTGTTGCGGCTAAATTATTTGCAGTAAAGTCGTTTGTGTTTGCGCTTTCATCATCACCAATTGCACTACTGTCGTCAAATGGTAAATAAAACCCATTAGTGCCGTGTGAGCCAGAGTATGCTTTTGGAACCCATACTCCATCTTTAGTTTCGCCTAGACCTAAAGTTGTAGGGTCATTTGCTATGCCATCTAAAAGATGAACTTCAGCCATATAGCCATCAAAATAGTATGAACCGTTATCATAACTACCTATGCTGTGTAGGTTAGCTCTGTTTACCGCTGTCTGATAATCTTCTGCTGGATAACTTTCTGTAGCAAAACTAGTAACACGCTCACCATTTACATATAACTTCACCCGGTTGCCAGCAGTGCCATTTGTTGTATCCACTGCAACAACAATATGATACCAACCGTTTGTGTCACGAAAAAGTTGATTGGTTGTTAACTCAAAACTGTCTGAAGCAGGATAATTG
>Ga0209336_10000109_pt1 | contig 38993 bp, 55 predicted proteins | sample LinPmetageLP32_FD_184042 | JGI IMG/M metagenome (GOLD analysis project Ga0209336, IMG submission 184042) | Marine viral communities from the Pacific Ocean - LP-32 (SPAdes) (version 2) | ecosystem: Environmental > Aquatic > Marine > Oceanic | place: Pacific Ocean | collected 2009-08-23
GTTATTCTCAACAGTTAAGATATTTACTGTCTCCTCCAACCCCGATATTGTACTAGCTTGCTGGGCAGTCCACCAAATAAAACCACCGATTTGAAGTATGACAACTCCAACTACAGCAATGCTTACTTTGGGTAGACCTTCCATTACCAAGCCTTACACGACCAATAACGTGCCTTTGTTTTTGGTCCAGGATTGTCGCAGTTATGCCTTGCTCTAAAATTACTCCTGCGTCCTTTTTGGTTTTTCTTAATACGCATATTTGGATCGCCAAAGGTAACACGTTTAACTTTATCGCCATCCATAACATAAACGACAGACTTCTTTTTGCCATAGCTCGTTTCGCCTTTAGAAATTCTTCGAGGCTTATTTAGTTTTACAGCTTTGCCTTTATATTTAGCCATTACTTCTTATGAACCTTTTGAACCTCGAAAGATGCTTTTTTACTAGCACCTTTGTGCGGTTTATAACCTGTTGCTGGATTTTTCATTAGCTTAAAACCTGCACCAGACTTCATCCAATGAAAACCTTTAGGAGCTTCAACTGCTTTTTTAGCCATTACTTTTTCCTTTTCGGTTTCTTTGCTGTTTTTGCTGCAGCTTTAAATTGAGATGCAGTCGGAGCACCTTTAGTTCCTGGCTTGCGCATTTTCTCCCCAGAGCCAGCTTTAATTCTTTTTCGCTTGGCATTAATATTTGCATACAATCCTGGTTTTTTAGCCATTATTATTTCCTCTTTTTCTCAGGATACTTTTCACTTAGCTCCCTTAATAAATTAAATTTTATGTCGCTAAGTTCATCTGGCAAACGATTTATTTCTTCAGCAACAGAGCTAACTGTAAGTTCAAGATCTTCTGGCAACATCTTAATAAAATCACTTAAAGGCAAAGGTGTTTCTCTTTCTCCCAGCAAAACACTACTATTCCCTTGCAAGTCTTTTAGAGCACCAAAGTCCATGTCATCAAATGCTTTTATGCCTTTTCCAACAAGTCCTTTAACTACTTGACCAACACCCATTATTATTTCCTCTTTTTCTTTCCGAGTTTTTTCAAATCGGCACCTGTGATTTTATTACGAGGTTTTGCAATAGCAGCAAGTTTCTTCTGCTTTGGGGAATATGACTTACTTCCTTTTGGCTTCGGCATATTAACCTCCTAGGATCTGATTCATCATAGAGTGAACATCGTCGCCAGAGCCAACTTTCATAATTTTGACTTTAACATCCGAGTCGTGATCTTCCATCATTTCCTCTTCTTCATACTCATCGCCAATGCCATGTTGCATCTGGTGACAAAGCAATAAAAAGTTTACAAGCTGATCATCGGTCATGTCTAGACCTTCGGAGTCATGAGCGAAGCCCATTTTCTCCATGAAGAGTTCAGCGTTCTCTTCCATATTTTCTACATTTACTTCAGCCATATTAACCTCCTATTGGTTCATTTCCATATCTCTAATTCCGGAATCTACATCCTGAACTAGAATGCCAGCATTCTTAGCTCCCATCATTTCTCGCTCAGTCATTTCAACAACTTTACCATCGACCATGTAGGTCTTAGTTTCAACGCCACCCATCATTCCGCTAAGTGCACCACCGAGCTTTTGCAGAATAGCCATAATACCAGAGGACTCACTCTCGCTTAACGCACCACCATCCATAACTTTTTTCTTGGTCATTTCTAAACCATCGATGATTTCTTTAGCTCCCATTGGATCAATCTCCATGAGACCCATCTGGGCATTGTTAATCATTTGTATTTCGCCACTTGCCCTAGCTGAGTCCATTTCTGATGGTTTCATGCTTACTGCTTTTCCGTCAACAGTGTAAGACATCTCCATCTCATTAGCAGGCATTTTTGAATCTGCTGATAAAAGCCTGTTCATTTGTTCTGTTTGATCTGCCATTTTATTATCCTTGTGCTAAAATATCTATATCAGGGTTGTATGCATCTGTGTAATCTGTTGAAAGCAAATTGCCTGATGAATCATAGTTTTCAGAGCCTATTTTAACTTGCTCTTCTCCTATCTTAAGAGATGTTGGGTCTCCAGCTAGTCTATAATTAGAACCAATAGACTCAGGATTTATAAGCTGACCATCAGCACCGAAGAAACTAACCGACCCATCTGGGTTTTCCACTTTACGAACCATCTCGTTGAACTGCTCTGGGGAATAACCGAACCTTGTTAAATAGCTGTTTGCGAATCTGTCCCACATGCCTCCGGAACGACCACCATAAAAATCACCCATTATGTCCCTAGTTCCATAAATATCTGTTGAGTAAGGGTCACGACCACCACTTTCAAAATTAGTCGTTGTTGTTGAAGTTGTATCTTCATCTGGTGATTCTGGATACGGCACAGATTCATCTTCAACCGAGTAATTAACCGCTGCATTAATCGCGTTTTGTCCCGATAATCCACCAACAACGCTATCGAGGTCGCTGTCGAGTGAGCTGTCTGGCCGACCACCATAACCAAAATTATCGGTCGCGTTTTTTACACCTTTATATGCCATTCCTGGCAAGGTATAATCATACACAAAACCCGCCACTCCAGTTGGATCTAGACCAGAACCCAATGGCGTTGCACCTGTAGCATTTGAAATATTTGAAACTATATTACTGTTAAGATTTCCACTAGCCGTGGCTTCTGCTGCTGTAACATATCCATCACCATCTAAATCTGCATTTATACCACCTGATATAGCAAAAACTTCACCGCCAAAGTTTTTACCACCACCGTCAACCATATCTTGACCAGCTGTAACCACTGTGCCGTCGGCTCTGGTATATCCCCACTCATCATCTGTTTGAGTTTCGTTATACGAATCTTTGTTTGGATTTTCGACTAAAGCAGGCAAGCTATTAGTAAAGCTTTCTGGAATATCTCTACCATCGTTTGATTCAGTGTTTGCAGATCCTGCAATAACATTACCAGAAAATGTTGTGCCGCCAGCCTCTATGCGATCACCTGTGCGGTCATCAACAAGCTGACCATTTACATAAGATGCACCATCGTTTGGAGTAAAGATGTTCGCTAAGCTCTCCGAAAAACTGTTGCCACTTCCGCTGTCGTCATCGTCGTTACTGCTGGAGCTGGATGCACTAGAAGATGATCCACCACTAAAAAAATCGCTGAACCAACCATACTGAGGAACACCTCCTGGACCTGCTGTACCAGCCCCACCCAAACTTTTAAGCAACTCAGCCTCGTCTGGGCGAATATAACTTAGTTGGTGAAATTGACCATTAATATTTGTTTCTCTGGGGATAGAACTTAGTGCTCCATATTTCATGCTGCTGGTGCTCCTTGTTGTTGTGGTTGTGGCATTGCAGCCATGACGTTGCCAAGTGCACCTAGCTCACCTTGATTCATTTTCTGGCGAATCTCCATTACTTTTTGCATTAGGTATTGGTTTGCGTCAAATGATTGATTTCCTTGCTGGGGTGCTTGCTCTTGAGGCAAGCCACCGAATGCAGCTGGATTTATTGGTCTAATAGAAGCTAACAACTCATCCATTTTTCATAGCCTCCATCTGCATTTTAGCTGCATTCTTTTCTCGTTCTAGTTGCAACTCAGCTTCTAATTTTAAAACTTTTGCTTCTAAGTCTGCACGAGCTTTGGCTGCATCGATTTCCATATCTTGCTTGGCTTCAGCTTCTTTAATTGCGATTGAGGACTGTGCTTTAGCTTGGTCTGCAGCGATTTGGGACTCCGTCCTAGCTTTGAGTGCTTCAGCTTCGAGTTGGGCGAGTTGCTTGGCATATTGTAATGGATCCTGCTGTTGACCTTTCGGCTGAATTGCAGCAATCGCTTTCATCTGAGGTGCTTCTTGCACAACCTGAGCAGCACGCTGACTAATTAGCCTGTCTAAGTCTGGGTTGATATCTTCGAACTGTAACTCTTGTTCCCTCAAGTCTGGTACAGTCGGCAATGGCACGCCAATGCTTGATTCCATTCGTGTTCTATAAAGCAACGCGATATGCTCAGCAACATGGGCAACTAAAACAGGTTGCATGCCTGCAGCTCCAGGATTTCCAGCGAGCGATGGGTCTTGTAAAAACTGCATATGGACTGCGATATGCGAGTCGTGATCTTGTTCTATAAATGCTTTTATTGGCTTGCCATACATCACCGACATATTTTCGTCGATAGGATCTAGCATCGGTGCATCTGCAGGCTTGACCAATATCTCGTCAATATTAGGAATTCTAATCGCTTCATACATACGCTTATAAGCAGCATACATATCGTGCATGTCTGGGGCTGACTGAGCCATCTGTAAAACAGCCTGAGCCTGAGCGATTCTTTGGGCAGTAGAGAAAATGTTGGGGTCACTGACTGGGAGAATATCAATGCGTTCGTTAAAATCAGCAGCGAACACTTCTGATTCGCCACCTATCAACGAAAATGTAAACTGCTCCGGAAGGTTCTCAGCATTCAAGTCGGCTAGGAGCTTGAACTCTTGACCTTGGGCATAATGCAACCTTTTATGGATCGCCGAGAACGCTTTGCTGCCTTGTTCAATTAAGGCAACTGTCGAACCAACAGGTGCATTTGGATTCACATCCCCAACATTCAAGTCCGCAGTGCTAGCAAATCGCTGACCTGCTTCTACAATATAACCGAGTAAGCTGAACAAAGAACTGCTTGGCTCTTTAAATGGCAACGGCATAATTGCTTTGTTCACATCGTCTACTGTTGCATCTAAGTCAACAAACTCTCCAGGATTTACCTGAACTTCACCACCTGAAACTCTGCCTCTTAACTTGAAGCCACCTTGCATATTGCTAAATGCAGCTGAGTCTAAAAGAGCTCGTAAGGATCCAGTTGCTGCTTTACCCAGACCACCGATAAGATGATATAAGCCAAAGCCATAAAAACCTAATCCAGGAAGGAACTTATAAGATACAAACCAATCCCTGCGTTTCTTTAACTCGTCTTCCTCTCGCCAGTTACGACGAATGCTAACGATATTTTCATTGTCATAGTCTACTGTAACAACATAAGGAATAGCAACTGCATTATCGTCATCGTCATTTTCTTCCTCGAACGATTGGTAAACATGCATCTCCAAAAGAGTCATTACATTGTCTTGTACATCGTCGGCATACTGATCGACACCTTCTATTTCGCCAATAGTGTCGCCTGATGGATCTAAATCGCCACCTTGGTCGGAGCTTGGTAAATAATAACCAGACTGAACATAACGATTGTAGTCGTTTTTAGGCATGCGAATAACATGCGTATAACGAGGTGAGGTATATAAATCTTTACTTTCTGGAGCGACGACGAAATCCTCAGCCTTAACGAACTGAGAACATTGCCTGTCCATATTGCTGTCCCACCAAACCTTTTTAAATGTCTGGCCAACCAACGGTAAATGGAAAAGCATTTGGTCTAAGTCAGGAAAATACTCTGGCATTTCCTGCGTGATCTGATAGTTCATATATTCACGAACTCTGCGAGCTTGTTCTTCTAGCTCTTCACTTGGGTCGCCAACAATAACTGTTTTAACTGGACCACCACTAGGATAAAGTTCAGCAATAGCTCTAGCATTAAACTGCGTTGCAGCCTCAGCGATCATAGGGTGAACAACTATAGACAGACCACGAGTAGCACGCTCATCCTCAGATTCATCCATGCCACCATCTGGGTCTAAAGTTTGTAGACCTTTTTTGTATCGCTCTTCCCACTCGGAACGAGCTTCGCGATCATTATTGTAATAGCCTATGAGCTCAGATGCAGATGCACTAAGCTCTTTATCAGACATCTCCTCAGCTAAGTTCTGGTCAAAGGTGCTGTCTGTTTCCGGAATATTGTCTAGATCTGGATCTCCGATTAAAACATCATCACCAATTGTTTCAACCTGTAGCTCATCAGCAGGAGCTGGTTCTGCAAAGGGAGCTAACTGTTGTTGAATCGCAACTGGTTTTCTAGCCATACAATGTTATCCTTCTTTTGTCCTCATAATCATCGTCATCCAAATCGTTAGAATGTGTTACAAACCAACCTTTTCGCAGCCTCAACCATGCTTGTGTGCAGGTATCGACAATGTCATCATTATCGGTCGCAGGAAAAGCTGCACAAATATCAATTAAATTCTTAGCCCATTTTTTGTCAGAAGGATAGTAAATTCTTCCATCTTCTAAAAGAGCCGATGATGCATGGGCACGAGCTTCTTTATCTCTGTCAGGCATATACTCTAAAACAGGCACACCTGCCATGCGTAAATCTTGCAGCAAGGATTGGCCAGATGCTTTCTTTTCTATCAATACTGCATCAGGTTCCCAATCATAATATGCTTCTTGTGCGAGCTTTCGGAGCTCAGGATAGCTGACACGATCATACCACATTTCTAGCACCATTGCGTTTATCTGACCATCTTTACGGAAAACTCCCCATGTTGTGCGAGCCGAATAAGATGACTTTTCTTTCGTGCTAAATGCTGTGTCCCAAGATTGCAATACATATTCTATTTCCGGAAGCTCATCTTTTTCCCATGGCACCCACCACTCAGCTTTTAGAATACCGCCACCTTTGGGCATTGGCCGTTGTTGTAGCTGACCTGCTGAGGCATAACTGCCGAGCGATCTTTCTAAGTTGTCTAATGTTTTAGCGTCAATTCGTTCTGGCCAAAGAAGATCACCTTCCTTGGTTCTTGGGTCGGTGAATCCTAAACGGGATCTTGTTGGTGTGGGGTGGCCAATCTCATAACGTGCAGGAATGCATAAATGATCCCACTCGCCTTCCATCTCGTTTGCTAGTATGTGGCCAGTTAAGTCTCTTTCGTGAACTCTTTGCATAATAATAATGAACGCACCAGTTTTAGGATCGTTAAGTCGAGTTTGCATAGCCTGATCCCACCATTCAAGAACACCATCCCTAACAGCTGACGATTCACTTTCTCTAACATTGTGCGGATCATCGATGACTATTATGTCACCACCTTCACCTGTCAAAGCACCATCAACCGAGGTTGCAATCCTTGCACCAGTGTGGTCGTTCTCGAACCTTTGCTTCTGATTTTGGTCGCCAGTTAGCTTAAATGATTCGCCGAAGTGTTCCTTATACCAACGAGAATCGATGAGCCTTCTACACTTTACCGAGTCCCTAATGGAAAGAGAGCCAGCATAAGATGCATAGAGAAATTTTTTGCTTGGCTGGATAGTCCAAGTCCATGCTGGGAGAGCAACAGCAACCGAGATTGATTTCATGTGCCGAGGTGGAATGTTAATTATTAGACGCTTAATGTCTCCTTCAACAACTGCCTGCAGATGTTCGGAGATTGCATCAATGTGCCAGTTGTCGTGAAAGTCTCTTCCTGGTTCAATCGCTTGCCAAGAGCTTTTGGTAAACTCCTTCAGTGATCTCCTCATCTTCTCCGCTCGGACTTCCTTCAATGACAGCGTGCTCAAGAACTCGTTCAATTGTGGTGAGGTCATTGTCTGTTAATCTGCTTATATCAAGCACCTTTCTCTCTTCGATTTGTGCTGTTATTTCAACAGCCTTTAAATCAGGCACGCATTTGCCCAATAAAGTCTTCGCTGCCATGACTCTCAGTTCCGGATCGGCACCAACCTTTCCGATGTTTTGAACTGTGCCGTCTTGGTCTTGCGTGTAAACATTAAACATCTCTTTGCCATGCATAACCGAAGCGAGAAATCCCACAGGGTCAGCTTGTCCCATAATCCAATTGATTGTGGCTGGATGATTCCATTTTTTATAACGAGCTTGGCGATGCTCAGCAGGCTTCTGGTTCTTTAATGGCTCGACAGATTTGAACTTTCCGTCCCATTTTTCAGGCTCAACTTTACGACCATTATTAACTGGTCTTTGCACTTGTACTTTCTTGCCTTTTCCTGACACCAGATTAATCTCCTCAAAACCTTTGTTTGCAGTGGTCAACTGAGAATTAACTGTATCCTATTTCTGAGCAAAAAGAAACCCCACATTTATGCAGGGTTTTAGTTGAGGAGTAAATATGAACATCTAAGTCTCTGGGCATTTACTTAACTCCTAACATCTCGAGCGGAAGAATGCAAGAGCTGTAAGCTGTCCAGAGCTCCTTGTCCCAACTTTTGCAATCTAGGAACAAGTTTATTATAACAAAGCACAAGAAAAAAGATACAACTAAAATCATGGCTGCTGCCAGAACGGAATTAAGAATTGTTTTTACCATTGCGAATCCTTTTCAATAAAAATCTGACCAATCATAAATGTCAGGAATGCCAAGCGAACCATCACGACCAACTTTACGAATCGCAACGCTCGCTGCACCATGCACTGTCACCCAATGCTTGGCAAGAGCAAGAGCATGTTCAATGTTGTCAGCATCGATCTCTTGGAATCGTTCAAGATTTTCCATCCTGCCATTCAGTTCCACATGAACAACATATTCATGAATGATCATGGGATAAGTTTCACCAACAGGAGTTAGTCGTTGATAACGAGCTTTTGCTGCCTCGTCAGAGCAGAGCCATTTAACAGAGTATGCCATTACACCTCCTCCATATTTGAAAGTTCTTGATAAACAATTGAACGAACAGCTGTAAGTTGAAAGTCAGCATCAGTATGCACAATTCCCTCACGCTTCGCAGTTTCTAAAACATTACGAACACAAATGCTAATGTCGGATGAACCAATTTCTTCTGCATCACCAAACATGTCCTCTACTTCTTCTTCAGCAATCTCGTGAAGATTTTTAATTTGGCTAGAAGTGAACTCTTTATTTATCATATTTTTTCCTTTCTAAATTGCTATCGCAGACCCAGAGGGTTTCGGGTGGGGAGCAACCCCACCACTCATCAGTGCGAACTAAAAGTTGTAGTCGTAAAAGTTTCTTGGTTCCTCTGACAACTTATATTTGCTGCCACCAGCATCTGCAAAACAACGAACCTCAGTTGGTTCAAAATTATTAGAACCTCTTCTAACAACATAACTGTGCCTTTTGCTGTAACGAATTCGGAAAACATGAGCTTCTGGGTCTGAGGTAATGATCCATTTTTGAGAAGACTGGTTAAAACAATGCCCAGAAAAACCACCAGAGACAAATTCTGGTTTCCAGTTTGGGTCAAGCTCTGCATTCATAGCACGAACCTCTATAGTTTTGTCAGAAATAACTTTAACAACTTCGTATGGTCTAATGTCGCTGTATCCGATTTCATTTGCATATTTCATATTTCTTCCTTTCTCAGTTTATATATAGATTGTATCCTTTCCTACCAGAGAAGTAAAGAGAAAAGAAACACATTAAAACAATAAGTTGCACGATTTATGGCAAAGAGATCCCGATGTTCGGTTTCGGTTACCGACGATTTTTACATTAGGTAACGATTGCAACTCGTTATAATTTATAAACAAAGTGCCTTCCGTTACCGACGTTCCCGCAAATTCGCTAATTCTGAAAAAATATTTTTCACCTCAAATTTATCTCTCTATAGAGGAAAAGTAATTTCCTAGAACGTGGTCAAAAACAACTGACGGTCGGTAACGTCGGTTTCTCGGTTACATCGTTGTTATTATTATATAAGGTCGGTAATGCTAAAAAATTAGTTTACTTTTAAAGTTTAAAAAATTACAATAAAATTCTTAATGTTGAGAAAGGAAAAGCATTGCATTGCATAGATTGCGAAGAGAAAACAACGAGAGTTTACAATTCAGGAGTGAGCAAACAAGGCATAAGTTTTCGCTTTAGAGTTTGCGCAGTTTGCGGTGCTCGTTTTAAAACTGAAGAGGTTGTTAAAAAAAGAATGACCAATTTAAAAGATGATCCTGAGGCAGAGAAAACTTTAGACAGAAAAATAAATGGTCGAATTTCTTCTACTAAAATACAATACAATGCAATGCTTGAGCCTGTCCCGATATTAGACAAAGATATAGACATGTGAAAATAAAACTTTTAATTTTTGTAAAAATAGATTAAGGTTTTTTCACGCTGAGAAAGGATAAAGAATGTCTAAAGTTTATGTGGTAACGAGACCACGAGAAAATAAGTTCGGTTGGACTCCAGACCTAACCGATGCCACACGTTATGGTTCACTTGAAGTTGTTTTTGAGCCAAACGAAAAGCCTCAGTTTTTACCTAGCCCATCTATACAAAAGGCTAGACGAGTAATGAAAGACTTCTCCTCAGAAGATTATCTTCTGTGGCCAGGAGGTGGTGACCCCATAGCTGTTATGATTGCTTGCATGATTGCATCTGAAATGTCACCAACGGTGCGTGTCCTACGTTGGGAACGCAACAAAGACGAAGGCGAAAGGGATAGACGAAAAGGTTGGTATATGCCTGTCGCTTTAGAAATGAGAAAGGAAAGTAATGACTATAGATCTGCTTGAGGATGTAGCACCTTCATCCAACTCAATAGGTGCAGTGGCTGATATGGCTCAACAAATGTTCGACCTCGAAATAGAGATAGAAGATTTGACTGAGTTATTAAAGCAAAAAAAGCAGAACCTGACGAAGTTGGCAGAACAGGACTTGCCCGATCTAATGCAAGAACTGAATGTTAAAGACTTTACTCTTAACAATGGTGCTAAGGTTGAAGTCCAAGACATAACTTCTGGTTCTATTCCATCTGCTAGTGCTATTCAAAAAGCAAAAGGAGATGACAAGGCTGAACTAGAAATGCGTCAACAGCAATGTTTCGATTGGTTGCGAGCAAATAATGCTGGCAGTCTAATTAAGAGCAATGTTGAGGTTCAGTTCGGACGAGACGAAGATGAAGCATGTAATAAGTTTGCGAACGAGTTGCGTGAGCGAAATCTTTTCTATCGTCGTGCAATCGGTGTCCACCATGGGTCGTTAAACTCTTTTATTCGAGAGCGTTTGACCGATGGTAAGGATGTCCCCCAAGATCTGTTTAAATTATTTACAGGTCGTAAAGCCAAAATCACAGGAGGAAACAATGGCTAAAAATGAAGTACAAGTGAAAGAAGAAAGCAACATAGTTGCATTTGATCCATCCATTCTATTAGAGGATGCTGGAACAGCGAGCGAAAATATGACAGCGGATGATATGCTTATCCCACGTCTTAGAATATTACAAGCTCAATCACCCCAAGTCAACAAAGCTGATGGTGCTTATGTAAAAGGAGCTGAAGCTGGACAGATCTTGGACAATGTTGCTAACGAGCTAGTCGATGGTGAAAAGGGAATGACTGTTGTTCCTGTTAGTTATCGCAAAACATATATCGAATGGTCAGACGATCGTAAGTTGATCAAAGACCATGGCTTGCAACCTGCAAATTTAGAGATGTGTGTTCAAGACGACAAAGGCAAGTTGCGCACACCTGATGGAAATCAGATGGTATTGACAGCTGAATACTTTGTTTATGTTGTTGGCGAGGATGGCAACTTCTCACCTGCTATCTTGTCTATGAGCTCTAGTGGAATTAAAAAGTCGAAGCGTTGGAACTCTATGATTAATCGCTTGCAAATTCCTCATCCTTCAGGTAAGGGAACAATAAACCCAGCAATGTTTTGGACTGCTTACAAGTTAACGACAACCCCTGAGCAGAACGATATGGGTTCTTGGTTCAATTGGGAAGTTGAGATGATGTACGATGCGAAGTCTGGTGGTATTATACAAAACCTAGACCAAGGTCAAAACATCTATCTAGAGGCACGTGAGTTCCGCAAGAATATACAGAGCGGTGAAGTGAAAGTACAGCCTGACTCTTCTGATGATGATGTAATGTAATTGCGCACTGCATGATCTAGGGGAGCAGCAATGCTCCCCGACGAATTTTAGAAAGGAACAGGCGTGGAAACTAAAAGGTTTATGAAATTGTTCAGAGGCTTCGAGCTTGCTCATGGACAATATCGAGTAAACAAACAAGAAGCAGATGGCAAGATGTCTGGTCGAGCAGTAACTGTCAGCGAACCTGCAACGGAATTGAATTTTGAAGAGCACCTGAGTGGTGGTGAATATATTTTAGGAATTATTCCTTTATTGCAAAATAACAGCTGTCACTTCGGTGTTATTGATATTGATATTAGAGGAGATGTTAAGTTAAATGAAAGTCTTGAAAGCCTCGAAAAGAAAATTCGTGACACACCTCTGGTTTTATGCCGTTCTAAGTCTGGCGGTGCTCATTTGTATCTTTTCTGTGACCCTGCCATACCTGCTATTGATATGGTCGGTAAGCTGAATGAGTTTGCTGCACTATTAGGTTATGGTGGTTCGGAAGTTTTCCCCAAGCAAATATCTAGAGCCAACGAACGAGACCGAGGCAACTGGATAAACTTATGCTATTGGGATGGTGATAAAACTGAACGCCATGCAATACACAAAGGCAAGAAGCTAAACTTAAAAGAATTTGTTGAGCTCGCTGAGAAAAAATTAACGACGTTCGAAAAGCTGGAGACTTTTACTCCCGACCTAGTTGATCACTTCGCCGATGGACCACCATGCCTACAACACATTATGACGATGGGTTTTCCGGAAGGTGGCAGGAATATATCTTTATTCAATGTTGGAGTTTACTTTCGCAAACGTAATCCCGACGACTGGCAAGAAGACTTAATGAAGTTTAACTATGAGCATTTGCCTGAACCTTTGCCGATGGGTGAGGTTAACGGATTGGTAAAGTCAGTCAGTAAAAAAGAATATGCCTACACTTGCAAGCAAAGTCCAATATGCAACTATTGCGAGAAATCTAAATGCATGAAGCGAGACTATGGTGTTGGCAGAGTTGGCGGTGGATTGTCTATTGAGGTTGATGCAATAACCAAATACGAAACCGAGAATAGACAGTCGGTGCGTTGGTATATCGAGATGCAAGGTGAGCGAATAGAAGTTACAACACCTCAGCTCCTTGACCAGAGACAGCTACAAAAAATTTGCGTCGAGAAATTAAATAAGTGTCCAAGTACAATGCCATCCCAAGCATGGGAGCAAAGAATAAATCAACTGCTAGAAAATGTAGAGGTGATAATAGATCCAGACGATGCCTCACCCCAAGGTCAGTTCGAGAAAATGCTAGACAGCTTTTTAACAGGAAAAGTACAGGCTCGCCAAAAAGATGAGATTATGAATGGTAAGCCATGGCACGACTCAGACGAAGCCAAGGTTTATTTTAGGTCTGAGGATTTATTCATTTATCTAGAGGCTCGCAGATTTAGGTTTACAACTCAGCACCAAGTTTGGTCTTGGTTGAGGTTGATTGGTGGCGATAGAAAATCATTTAGAATAAAAGGAAAGCCAGTTAAAGTTTGGTCAGTACCTGAGCCAGAGTTTTTCGATGATGAAGAGCAACTAGACATACCGAGTGCAGTGACGGAGGAGTTTTAATGCTACCATATTACAGACAAACAATTCCTTGCGACTGGTGCGGAGAACATACCCATGGCAGAATATTTGAAAAAGATATAATTTGCGGAAGCTGTAAAAAAGTAATAATTAATGACTGGGAGAAAAGTTTCGACGATAAAGAGCCTGAGCGATACCACGAATGGATATTGTGGAAGTTCAGGAAAGAAGATTACCGAGAAGCTATGACTGAGAAAGGAAATGAAGATGAGGCACGTGCAAATAATACTGGGACCTCCAGGAACAGGAAAGACGACGACTCTTCTGAACATAGTTGAGAACTCTTTAAAAAGAGGGATAGCTCCCGAGAGAATTGCTTATCTTGCTTTTACTCGTAAAGCTGCAAGCGAAGCTCAAGAAAGAGCAATGGTTCAGTTTGGTTTCGATGCGGACAGGTTTCCTTATTTTAGGACGCTGCACTCTTTAGCGTTTAAAACTCTGGGTCTGCAAAGAGACGAGGTTATGACCGACAACCATTATAGGAAGTTGGGCAAGGCTATCGGTGTAGAGTTTAAAGGCATCTATGATGAGAACCTAGGAATACACACAGGCGATGGTCTTGGAGATAAATGTTCAAGAGTAGAGTCTTTGGCGAGAGTTGGTATTCGTTCGATGGAAGACCAATTTCATATAAGCAATCAAAATGACTTGACGTTACATGCAGTTAAGCAGTACAATAATTCATTAACCACCTATAAAAAGAGGAATGGCTTGCTAGACTTCACCGACATGCTAGAGCGATATGAAACTGCATTGCCGATAGATATATGTATAGTCGACGAAGCTCAAGACCTGAGCTCGTTGCAGTATCGAATGGCAATACTAGCCTCCTCCCAAGCCTCGGAAGTTTACATTGCTGGCGACGATGACCAAGCAATATTTGGTTGGGCAGGTGCGGATGTTAATAAGTTCCTGAGTTTAAAAGGTGACAAAAGAATTTTGCCTCAAAGTTTTAGAATACCTAGGAGTGTGCATGCTTTAGCTTCTGATGTTGTTAGCAGAATAAAAAATAGATATGTTAAGCCATGGCAACCCAAGTTGGAACGAGGCACAGTAAATTATATTTCAGATGACGAAGGAATAGACTTCGGAGCTGATGAGGGAACTTGGCTTTGTATGAGCAGAAGTAAATATTTGCTTTACAGAATTAAAAGAGTTGTTCGGCAACAAGGCTATGCTTACACCTACAATGGTCAAAGTTCTTTAGACACCGACGAGACCAAAGCCATAACCTCGTGGGAAAAGATCCGCAAAGGTAAAGAGCTAAACAGACCAGAAGCCAAGAACCTTATCGGCTTTTTCAACTTTAACGTAAAGCTCGAGAAAAAAGACACTTATAGAATAGAAGATCTTGGGCTTCCGGATGAAGCTAGGAGCAAAGATTGGATGGCAATACTAAAAGCACTGCCACCTGACGAACGAGAATATTTAAGATCTTGTTTGCGTAATGGTGAGAAGTTTACCGACAAACCAAGAATAACAATCTCAACAATACACCAAAGCAAAGGTGGCGAAGCTGACAATGTGGTATTGATCACCGACATGGGAAAGTTGAGTTGGGACAACCTAGGAACAGATGAGGAGAACAGAGTATGGTACGTTGCATTGACCAGAGCAAGGGAGAATTTGTATCTTGTACAGCCCAGAGGCTTGAGATATTTTTCCATATAATTTGCAAGTCTTTGTTTTTAAACGAAAGAAAGATGTTTACATCTCTGTCTAAAAAAGATACAATGTTTATATGATTACTGAGAAAGGAAAAAATCATGGAAAATATTATATATACTCTTGACACCAAGAGCCTAGTTGTTAAAGCATATGAGTCCGAGAAAGTTGCTCGCTCTATGGGAAATGGTGTAACATTTTTCAAAACTGCTGATGAGCTTTTGGCTTGTCGTACTGTAACAGGATCTATTCTTGTTGATGCTTATAACGAGCTTGTAGAAAAGCCTGTTAAAAAATTCTCTGACAATAAAACTGGTGCTAAGCGTTTTATGGATGCTATTGCTGATATTCATGTAACGACTACACCTTTCGATAAAGTCAAGTCAACACCTCAGGTCGAGGCACTTCCAGGAATGACGCCACTCGGCATTGCTCCTAAGAAGCCTCGCGGTTCATTTGCAGGTAAGGTTATCAATGTTCTTGTTACTGCGAACCCTCGCAAGAAAAACACTAAAGAGGTTTGCGGTTATGCCTCGTTCCAGCTTCTGCTAAATCACGGTGTTGATATGCCTTATGAGCTTTACATTAAGCAAGGTGGTCGTCTGCAAGATCTAAAGTGGGATATTGACCACGCATGGGCTGAGGTTAAAGATGCGTAAAGTTGTAAAAGAAGTTCTAGGGTTTACCATCGAGCATGGTATTCCCTATTCTGAATTTGATAAGTCTAGAAACAAATGGGTCAGGCTTGTTAATGCAATGGCTGTAGGAGACAGCACTGTCCTTAAGACTTCAGGCGATGTTGTTTCTTTCAGAATGAATTGCAAAAAGCAAGGTTTCAAATGTTTGTCAAGAGCAGTAAGAGATGATAATGGAAATGCAACTAATGACATCAGAGTTTGGAAATTAAAAAATGAAGATTGAAATAATATCAGACGACAGAGTTTCGTCAGGTAAAAATTTATCTAGGGTCGCTTGGGAGCTGTCACGGTCTCCCGACGACACCACTCCATTAGATACAATTTTATCTATCGACGCACCAGTCAACGAGATACCCTCAGTTGTTATGAGCGTTCAGTGCACAATATTAGAGCGAGAGATATTTGCCTCATTCAGAGATCACGTTATGTGGGCAAGAACCTCTAGAGTTGACGCACCTTCCGAGTTTGTTGTTCCAGAATACTTTCAGCTTTCTGAGGACAACGAAACCATATTGCTGCTTAAACAGAAAATAAAAGCCGATATGGATGCAGGTATTATTCAAGACGAGTATCGTTTGCACATGCCTATTTCTGCAATAACTTCTTTCACGACTAGGTTGTCTTGGCGAGGCTTGGTAAAAATTTATAAACTCTATGAGCACCTCGCAACTATAAACGAATATTTCGTTATTGGTAAAACTGAGCTTAATAATAAATTTCAGCTTCATAAATATGCTGGCAACTATAGCTATGTCGATCCGATACCTATGCTTAAAGAGCATGAAAAAACCAGTGGTGTTATTGGACCAATAGTTACTGTGTGTCAAGAAATGACTATTGGCTTAAGAGCTCAAGTTGTTCGCCACCGCAACTATACAATAAAAGACAATCTTATGGAAATAATAAAGTCCGAGGATTGCTGGACGAGAACACTTGGCGACAAAATAACAATATCTATTTCAGCCGAGGTAGATTTTTGGAAAACTGTTGTCAATAAAAGGCAATGCTGGATTGCTCAGTATGGTATTTGGAAAGATATCATAATTGCTGCACAAGAATACATATCTGTCAGCGAGCAAGACCTGCCATGCAATAAAGGCTTTTGCCCTTATACAAGAGATGCCGAGCTGAGGCATACTGATGATGATCCTGGAGCACCTTGCCCCATTCATAGTGACTTAACCTCTACACCCATAGCTCAGAAGTACATGGACATGGTTCGTATAGAAGCAAGTTACAGACCTGCCTTTTGGCAAAAACATATAGAAAAACTGGAGAACGCATAATGACTATGAAAATTTATTTGGCTGGACCATTCTTTAACCCCAAGCAGATCGAAACGATCGAGGCTATCGAAAAAGAATTTGATAAGTATGGCTTTGATTATTTCTCACCTCGTAAAAGTGGTGGTGTAATATCGCATCTTTCCCCAGAGGATAGGACCAAAGCATCCAAGAGCATTTACGACAGCAACATCAGTGCAATGATTGATGCTAATGTTTTATTCGCTATTGTAGATGGTCGTGATACTGGCACAGTTTATGAGATGGGATACTTTAGAGCTTTGACTGATCACTTTAAATTTAAAAGCGAAAACAGTGCAGCTGAGCACAAGCGATATTCAATAACCTATACCAACGAGAACTTTGGCTTGAACATTATGCTTAAAGAAAGTGTTGATGCTCATATTGTTGGAATAAAAGATCTTGAAAAGTTCGCAGGACTTTCCTCTAGAGCTTGGGACAAACCTCAATGGGGTCGTTCCATGACGCATAATATAAACTGGGAAGACCATATTGGTCGTAGGCAGAAGATCCTAGAGCAGTTTCAAAACTTCAACCCAGATGTTGAATAGATGGATATCGTAAAACTATTCAGCGTTTCTCAGGGGATGTCTGCGATACAAAGATATTCGCAACTCCACTTGCTAAAGAGTGAGTCAGTAATGGAGCACACTGGTTTCGTGTGCCTCTTTACTTACACTCTTTGCGAGGAGATAAACTCAGTTTCTCCTGATGCTCACAAACTAAACACTGGCAAAGCTCTTAAGAAAGCTATCGTTCATGATGTCGACGAGGTTATAACTGGAGACATTCCTAGACCAACCAAGTATTATAACGAAGACTCTATTGCCCTTTTCGAAAAGATGGCAGAAGCTGGAATTGACCAGATAATTAAAGAGTTGAATGTAGAAGGTCTTGACATGAAAACAGACTGGAAACAATCTAAGTCTGGAAAAGAAGGTGCTATAGTTGCATTTGCAGATCTGTCTTCGGTTGTCTATAAGCTTTGGGAAGAAATAATAATGCTCGGAAATAGGAAGCTGTTTCGTCAGGCTGAAGAAGTAAGTAAATATGTAATGAACTTCCATGACAGGATAAAAAGCGAAAGCCTGTTCACTAAAGCTCAGCAAGTGATTATTTACAAATCGATAGAACAGCTTTACGCTATACTTCGTCAGATAGTTAAAACTTCTGATCCTATACATGGAACACTGACTGCGTTTGAGAACGAAGTAGAAGACTGGGGTTGCTCAGCGCATCACAAATAGAGAGAAGGAATATGAAAGAAAAATATAGTCAAGAATTCGTTAATAAAGTTCACCAATTAAAAGCAACAACATTTTCAAATGCTGATATTGCTAAGGAGCTTGATATAACTACAAGAGCAGTTTCTTATATTTTAAATAATAGAGAGTATGCTCAGGAGATTCCTAAAGATGAAATTTTAGAAATTTTCCACGAAGCAGTTGAAGAGGGAAAACCAACTCTTTGGCAGAGAATAAAAATGAAGCTAAAGTTTTGGCAAAAATAAACTTTATCTTTTAAGTAAAAAAGTATAGAGTTTTAATATTGAGAAAGGAAGTTTAATGAATATTTTTTATTTGGACACTAGTCCGAAAGAGTCAGCTATAATGCATTGCGATAAGCATTGCGTCAAGATGATACTCGAGACTGCGCAACTGCTATGTACTGCGCACCGAGAGCTAGATGGAAACTATTGGGCTGACAAGGTTGGCTTGTATCAGTCGACTCATAAGAACCATCCTTCAGCAGTTTGGGTTCGAGAAAGCTCCGAGCATTATTGGTGGACACTAGCATTGTTTGTGCACCTTTGCAAAGAATACACAGCTCGTTACAGGAAAACCCACAAAAGCGAACAACTAATTATTTTTTTAGGAACAGCACCTTTAACAATAAAGCATGGTGATTTTAAAGAACCACCCCAGTGCATGCCTGATGAGTATAAGTGCGAAAGTGCAATAGAAGCATATCGCAATTATTATTTAGGCGAGAAGATGAGTTTCGCACAGTGGAATTATAGTCCAACTCCGGAGTGGGTTTATGCTTAAAATAAGAGGAAATGACATAGAGCTGAACGATAAAAAAGTTGCTAGGCTCTTCGACCTTAATACCTTTGACAGAAGAGACCTAGAAGATCTTTTTGACAAAGCTAATAACTATGAAGATGATGTACGAAGTTCGTATGAGAAAGGGAGAGACAATGAGCGATCTTAAAACAATTGGAGATGTTGCTAGAAAACATCGCAGGAATAAGTCACCTATAGATTGCATGGAAGATGCTCTAGAAACTTTTAAGGAACGCAATAAAGTCTATGGCGACAACTACCACCGTCATGGAAAAGTAATGATGGCTTTATTCCCCAAAGGAGTTACTCTTTCAACAGAGAAGGAATGGAACAGATTCGGCATTGTAAATATGATTGTTGCCAAGCTGACTCGTTATTCCGAGAACTGGCCAGGATCGCACGAAGACTCAGTGCATGATATGGGTGTTTATTCTTTTATGTTGCAGTCCTTAGACAACGAGGATAAAGAATGATTATATTCGATCTTGAAACAACAGGCTTACCAAAGGCTGAAGGATCTGATCTAGACTTGCAACCTAGAATTATTGAGTTCGGTGCAATAAGAATAACCGATGGTAATTTTGAAGAATATGATAAATTAGAATTTATGTGTAATCCTGGACATGAGTTAGATCCTAAGATAACAAAAATAACTGGAATAACAGACGAAGATCTAAAAGACAAAAAACCATTCGTTGCTCACTATAAAGATTTGTGTAAGTTCTTTTTAGGAGAAACTTCTATGGCTGCACACAACTTGCCTTTCGATCGAAAGATATTAAGGTTCGAGCTTGAGCGTCTTGATAAGGTGACTAAGTTTCCTTGGCCAATGGATCATATTTGCACAGTTGAAGTTGGGCAAAGTGTTTGGGGTAAAATGCGCAAGCTCGGAGATATCTATGAAGAGATAATGGGCAAGAAAATAGAAGGTGCTCACCGATCTCTAAATGACGTTGAAGCAACAATAGAAATTATCAAGTGGTACAAAAAGGAAGGACACATATAATGACAATTGCATTAATAGGTTTTATTGTTAGCTATGCGATTATTGCGGTGATCATGTAATGCTTCAAATAAGAGCTCGTACAGAATATTCTTTTCGCAAGGCTTATGGTCCAATCTCTAGCGTAATAGAAAGTGGTGGGGATGCCATAGGCATAGCTGATGTTGGAACTTGGGGTCATGTTCCTTTTAGCAATGCTTGTAAAAAGGCTGGAAAGAAACCTATATTCGGAGCTGAGATTGCAGTTGTTGTAGACTCCACCGACCGCACTAGGCAAACCGCAAACATGATGGCTTTTATTGCTAAGAACAACGAAGGCTTGTCAGAGGTTTATGACCTCGTAACAAAAAGTACGAGCAAAGAAAATTTTTATTATTTCCCAAGGATAAGTTACTCCGATCTGTTCGATATATCGGAAAATGTAATTATTATAAGTGGCACTCACCCAGAGTGGGGACTGCTTCCTTTGACCAGAAAAAACGATCTTTACATCGAGATAAATCCTATGAGTTCTAAGAAGGCTCTAGAGTTTTGCGAGAAAAAAGGTTTTAAACCAGTAGCAACCTCCGACAACTTCTATCCTAAAGTTGGTGACCGAAAGGCTTATGAGGTTCTGGTTGGCATGAATAGGATGGAACGAACTAAACCTATGCACTTGCTAAACGAATACGAGTTATTAGATTGCGTTCCTTGGCTTCCTGACGAGGCTATAGAAAACACCTACAAAATAGCAGACATGTGTAATGTTGATCTGCCTGTTGCTCAGATGATATCATTTACACCTGATAAAACTTTAGAGCAGATGTGTATAGATGGTGCTCCGGAAAGAGGAATAGATTTAGAGGATCCTGTTTACAAAGCTAGATTAAAGCGTGAACTCGAAATGATAGATCTAAAACAGTTCCATGATTATTTCTATGTTATTGCTGACATGATTAATTATGCGAAGCAACATATGCTCGTTGGTCCAGCTCGTGGTTCTTCAGCTGGTTCTTTAGTTTGCTATTTAACAGGAATAACGGATGTTGATCCTATAAAGTTCGACTTGCTATTCGAAAGGTTTATTGATGTTACTCGTGCTGACTTGCCTGATATTGATATTGACTTTCAGGACGACCGCAGAGAAATGGTTTTCCAATACCTGAGGGACAAGTATGGCTCCGAGAAAGTTGCTCACCTAGGAACAGTCAGCAGGTATAAAGCCAAGAGTACAATAACCGAAGTTGCCAAGGAGCTAGGCATTCCAGCTTGGGAAGTTAATGACTTAAAAGGTGCAATAATTGAACGGAGCGGAGGCGATGCTCGTGCAGCAATGTGTATTATGGACACCTTTAACGACCTAGACATAGGCAAGCAAGTTTTAAATAAATATCCGCAAATGCGAATAGCCGAGAAGATGGAAAACCATGCTCGCCACTCAGGAGTTCATGCTGCTGGAATTATTGTTACTGAAGATCCTGTTAGTAAGTATTGCTCGGTCAGTGCGCAAACTGGTGCAGCTCAGATAGACAAGAAGGATGCTGAGAATTTAAACTTGCTAAAAATAGATGCCCTAGGACTTAGAACACTATCAGTATTGCAAGACGTTTTAGATCAAGTTGGTTGGTCTAGGCAAAAGCTCGTAAATTTTCCGCTTGACGATGAAGCCTCTTTTAAAATACTAAACGACGAAAAATATGCAGGTATATTTCAGTTCGAAGGTTATGCTCTGCAGTCTTTAACAAGGCAGATGAAAATAGCGAACTTCGAGGACATTTGTTCTATTACTGCCTTGGCTCGTCCTGGACCACTAACCTCAGGAGGCACAACTCAGTTTATTAAAAAGAGGACAGGTGCTGAGCCTGTTTACCATTTCCACGATATGACTCAAGAAGCAACCGAGGTGACTTATGGCATTGTAGTTTACCAAGAGCAGGTGATGACGATAGCTCGTGAAATAGGCAAGCTGACTTGGGAAGAAGTATCTGAGCTCCGCAGAGCTATGAGTAAATCTTTGGGTGAAGAGTTTTTCGATAGGTATTGGCAGAGGTTTAAAGTTGGTGCTGAGGAGAACGGATTAGACGAGAAGAAGTCTCGTGAAATATGGGACAATATCAATACGATGGGATCTATGGCTTTTAACAGGAGCCACGCGGTTTCTTATGCAATGGTTAGTTATTGGTGTTGTGTTTTAAAAAGCAGATATCCTTTAGAGTTTGCTGCTGCTTGCCTCCGTAATGTTAAGGACGATGATCAAGGTGTTAAGCTGTTGCGAGAAGTTGCTCGAGAGGGATTAGTTTATAAGCCATACGACAAATTCAAGTCTGATCTAAATTGGTCGGTGCAGGAAGGTGAGCTGATTGGTGGATTAATAGGAGTAAAAGGTATTGGTCCAAAGATGGCTGATGATATTGTAAAACGCAGGGAACTGAAGCAACCTTTAACACCTCGGCAAGATAACCTCCTAGACAACGGAGAAACGCCATATGACGACATATTCGAGTGCGAACGTAGGTTCGGGCATATTAAGAAAGATCCAGCCTCCCACAACATAAAAACAAAGATAACAGACATACACGACCTAGAAGCTGACAATCCTGGAGAGTTCGTTGTATTCGGCAAGCTCGTCGAGAAAAACCTTAGAGATCTAAACGAGGCTGTAAACTTAGCCAAGCGAGGTGGTCGCAGAGCAGAGACCCACAACCTATGGCTTAACATGAAGTTCGAGGACGACACTGGTCCAATATTGGCAGGAATAGGAAGATTCCAATATCCCAAGCTCGGCAAGCCTATAGTTGAGGAAGGTAAAATTGGTGACTGGTATCTTCTAAAAGGCAAAATAAACAAAGGCTTTAGGAAATTACAATTAGATAAGTGGCGTAAACTCACATAAGTTATTGTTTTTAAAGTGAACTAAGTTCTTTACTTCTCTGGTGAGACAATATACAATGACTATATTGATTGAGAAAGGAAACAAATCATGGAAAAGCACAACCCTAAAACACGTCAAATTATTTACTGCGACACAGGCATTCACCGAGTTACATGGTGTGGTCCATTTTCTGTTGCGACTGTTGCTGGCATCGAATACGAACCAGCTTACCAAACTCTTCGCAAGATCCGTGGAAAGCGTCATTGTAAAGGTGTTACAAATAGCAACATCGCAAAAGCTTGTAAACAGCTCGGTCTAAAAGGCAAGTGGACAACGCTCGAGAAAAAACGCAAGCTGAGCAAGTTCGTTCCTGAAAACCTTGAGCAAGGTAAAGTTTATATTATTCAAATTACTAAGCATGTCCTAGTAATGGACACTCGTGACTGGACTACAATCGACAATCAAGTTCCTAATTGGAGAGCTATGGATGCCTCGCACCACTGGGGCAAGCGATTGGTTCATGCTTTTTACGAAGTTGAGAACCCTAAGTTCTCAAGCCAGTGCGACGACCAATTAACTTTCGATTTCGATTTGGTGGCGTAATGTTAGAAACAGCTCTCATGTGTCTAGCCTTGAATATATATTTCGAGGCTAGATCAGAACCGATACAAGGTCAAATAGCAATAGCTGAGGTCACTCTTAACAGAGTGGCTTCAGATAATTTCCCGAATGATGTTTGCTCAGTTGTTTTACAAGACAACAGTTCTGGCTGTCAATTTAGTTGGTGGTGCGATGGTAAGTCAGACTATCCAAGAGAACACAACTCGTTGCGAACCTCTAAAGCAATAGCCAAGATGATGCTGGAGGAAGGACAATACATAAGTGTTGTTGGTGAAGATGCAACTTATTACCACAACAACGATGTTAATCCTTATTGGGCAAGCGAATTCCAAAGAGTAAAAACAGTTGGCAAACATATTTTTTATAAGAAAAAAGACAAAGAATGGTTGCGTCCTTTGCCCAGACCCAAAGATCTTTTTAAGTAAAAAGTTGTAAGTTATTGTTTTTAAACAGATCAAAGTCCTTTACCTTTCTGTCTAAATAAGATAGAATAATTGTATAAGCTGAGAAAGGAACTAAAATGGAATGCACTGCTAAAAAAATAGAAGACCTTGAGATAGGCTCTGTATTTAAACTTAACCCTAAGTCAAAAAAACTTTTTATGAGGTGTAATAAAAGAGTTGAATATTTCGATGGGTGGATACAGACGTCTTACGTTTGTAAAAAAGTTACTGACATAAACGGAGATTGGATCAAAAAGCCTCAGTTTGGTTATGCATGGACTTGTGGTAGTAAAGTATATGTGGAGGCAGTGTAATGGGAGTGTCTTGTCCTGATTGCGAAGGTTGGGGTTGTCGTGAATATGATAGACCCGTCGTTGATTACATCAATGGTGGGTTCATCGACGTTGCTTGGGACACCTGCGAAACATGCGATGGCTCGGGCGATATAGAACAGGACGAGGATGAATGATAATAACTAAGTCAAAATACGGAAAGTATTTACTAGTCAAGTCAAAGCTTGATGGCGATACTTTTGAAAAGCTGTCTACACTTCCAGGATTTAAAAGGTGGATTGGCAGGGATCTTATGTTCGATCCAACAGGTGCGAATATAGATAGAATTCGTAAATACTTTCCTAGTGCTGAGTGGGATGAGTCTGCTTCTCCAGCAATCGATAAATATATTAGCAACCTAAAAGAGATGGAAGCTAATATTAAAATGAAACACTCTGAGTTGCCAAGCAACGACGACTATGATTTTAAAACCAAGCCTTTTGACCACCAACGAAAAGCTTTTTACATGAGCCGAGATAAAAAGGCTTTTGCTTTATTGATGGAACAAGGCACAGGGAAAACTAAAGTTATCATAGACAATGCTGCATATCTTTATGCGAAAGGTCAAATAACTTCTATTGTTGTAATTGCTCCTAATGGAGTTCATCGAAACTGGCTGAGGGAAATAGACATACACATGCCAGATTGGTGTCCTAGGAAGTCGTTTTATTATTCTTCCGGAATGACCAAAAAACGAATAGAAGAATATGAAGATGTTCTAGGTGAATCTGAATGCCTTAAAGTTTTCACTTTTAATGTCGAGGCTTTTACAAGTCCCAAGGCAATATATTATATGCAGAAAATATTGGTCAGTAATAAAGTTCTGCTAGTTGTAGATGAAAGCTCTAGGATTAAACGTCCAGGAGCCAAGCGAACAAAGATAATAACTAAGTTCGGCAAGCAAGTTGATTACAAAAGAATAATGACTGGCACCCCAGTGACCAAAGGTCCAGAAGATGTTTACTCTCAGTTCAAATTTCTAGAACCACAAATATTAGGATATGACAGCTTTTATTCGTTTCGTGCGAGATATTGCATAATGGGTGGCTTCGAGAACAAGCAGATTATATCTTACCAGAATATAGACGAACTGACCAGAAACATAGAAGGTCACAGCTTTAGAGTTTTAAAGAAAGACTGCCTAGACTTACCTGATAAAATATATCAGCGTCACTATGTTGAAATGACTCCTAAGCAAAAGAAAATTTACCAGACTATGAAGAAGTCTTTCGTTGCTGAGTTGGAAGGCAACATGATAGAAGCACCCGAAGCAATAACTCGTTTGCTAAGGCTTCAGCAGATACTTTGCGGTTGGTTTCCTAGCGAGGAAGGTTTGTCCCAGATAGACGACAAAAACCCTCGAATAGAGGCTCTAAAAGAGATACTCAGCGACATCGACTCTAAAGTTATTATATGGGCACGTTTCAAGGCTGATTTAAGAGCCATAGAGAGGGCATTAGGAGATCTAGCAGTAAGTTACCATGGAGACGTTACAAGTGACGCTAGAGAGGTTGCAGTTGAGCGTTTCCAAAATGACCCAAGCATTAGGTATTTTATAGGTCAACCACAATCTGGTGGAATAGGTTTGACACTTACTGCTGCAGATTATGCCATTTATTATTCCAACAGCTTTGATCTAGAACAACGGATGCAATCGGAAGATAGATGTCACCGCATCGGGACCAAAAATAACGTCACCTATATCGACATCGAAACACGCAAGTCTGTCGATAGTAAAATAATAAAAGCTCTGCGAGAGAAAAAGAACCTCGCCGATGTTATAACCAAAGATCCAATATCCCTATTCATGGAGGAAACCAATGAGTGAAAAGAACTTCTGGACACTAATAAGAAATAACTTGCCTTTGAAAATGTATCGTGTTGAGAACAGAGTTGCCCAAGGCATGCCAGATGTTCATTACATTGGTAATGGAAAGTCAGGATGGATAGAACTCAAATACATTAATAAATGGCCAAAGAGACGCTTCGTCAGTGGTCTTAGATTAAATCAAGCAATGTGGGCAAATACATATATTTCCCATGGAGGTAATAGTTGGATATTAATTCGTGTCGACAGAGACTTTACAGTCCTTGTTAGTGGCATTCATGCTAGAAAACTTTTCGACAGACCATCTAAAAAACATCTTATGGAAATGTCCTCTTGGAGCAAACAAGGAAATTTAAGCACAGAAGACTGGGATTCTCTGGCGAAAACTATTTCTCTTTCTCGTACTGAATAGATGCTTTGTTTTCTGATTTAGCAGAGTAAGCATTGAAACCCATAAATGCAGCTACAACACCAGATGCTGCAATCACATAAACGGAAGCAATATCCGTGATAAGAGTTGCTGCTTTATCGAAACCGAGAACCGAAGCAAGCAAAATTATAAAAGGATAAACTAACATCCCCATAAGAGCCAAACCTGTGAACCTGCGTTCTGCATTTCTCTTTAAGTCTCGGTCTATTATTTCAAGTCGACGATCTTCTAAAGACAGCTTGTTCCACTCGTCTCGCTCTATCGTTCCATTTTTATCTAGATCAGCTTTTTCGAATTCTGTCATTTGCGTAATCCTGTACTATTTTTCGATCATATCCTAGTATAATAAGTTTACCATTTTTATCATATGCTGCAAACTTTTTTCCATGATCTATTATTGTTGGCTGTTCACTTCTAGGCAAGTCACCTTCATTGAGTTGTGTGTTACTAGTATTTGTGCTTTTTCTGCTTGCTTTAGGCATTGTTCTTTATCCGAAAATGTTCCAATCTGATAATATTGCAATCTATCTGTGCTAATAAAATGTAGAAAAACCAAAACATAAATCATTTAAAATAATCCCAAAAATCTATCCAGCCCATGTAATGCAGATAAGCAGTTGCCCCAATAGCAGAAGCAGTGAGTAAGAAAAATATACCTGTTAAGGTTAAAGCAAGTTCCTGCCTTGCTATTGCTTCACGCCTAAGTCTAGCTTCCATCTCGCGTTTCTCTAATAAAACTTCCTTGCGTATCTTCAAAAGCTCTAACCATTTTGATCTTCCGTAAGTTTGCGTGATCCATTCTTGGAGTTCGCTTTCAGCCTCTGCTGCTGCTCTAACCTTCGCCCAGCGATCCAGCGCAGTAGCATTGGCGCTTTTGCTTGATATACCTTTTTTCTGTAGCGTTTTCTTAGCTTGGTCAGTTGCGTCAAAAAATTGCCCAATCTGTTTGCTTAATCCAGCAATAGTTTTCCCAGCTGCTAGACCAGTTTTTAATCCAGCTAAAATTGTAACAGGGTCCATTTTTACATTCTACTGACTACTCAATACTTTTTGCTTTGTGCTGTCTGAAATAGTATTTACGATCCCTTCTAAAGCACCCGAAGCAACAGGATCAAGCGCATCACCGATTGGTTCAGTTGTATTTGTTAAAGCTGTAACTCTAGGCTGAGAAGAGCCTACTACATCTATAATTTTTCGGAAAACTTGTAAGCCTTTGTCTAATTTAGTTGTGTCTGTTAATGCTTCTCGTAAAACAGCTTCATCCTCAGAAATAACTAGCTTTGCTATTTGCTCGAACTGCTCGTCTGTAAATGGTGGCTTTTTACCACCGAACAATCTGGTAACGATATTTGTTGTTGCTCCGATATCTAATCCACCAGAGTTTACAACACGAGTTATGTCAGCAACTGTTTGGCCGACTTGTCCAACTCGATCGCCAGCACCTTCTCTTAGAGCAGTTGGTGAGCCTTTAAATATACCAGCTTCAGCTTTTGCAGCTCCGCTTGCTAAATTTATTTTAATTACGATATCATCAAGATTTTCTCCAGGATATAATATCTGCAGAATGTCACGTGTTTCAGTTTCGCCAGCAAGTTTGTTAACTGTTCCTATTTTTTGCGAACCTTTGGCTTTTCTTTTAAGTGCTGATGCTGCACCTGCTCTAAGAGCAGCAATAGCATCTTCATTCCCTGCATCAACAAGTTTTTGAAAAGTAATTGCGAACTGCTCTGGGTCAGTTTTTGTAGAGAATATTTTCTGACCAGCTTCGAACTGTTTTACAGAATCCTCGATCGTTGCCCAGTTTTTCCGAGTTTTCTTTAGGTCTGGTGATATCTCATCAACAACATTTTTAATTGTTGTTTCATAGCCTTTCATTGTTCTGGCTTTATTATTGTTTCCAGATCTAGTGGCACTTTCTTTTAAATCCATGAATGCTCGTTTTACCAATTCCCCTTCTTTCAAAGACAAAGATCTGTTTAACTTGAGTTTTGCTTTCTTGCCTTTTCCGACCATCTTGAAAGGAGAGGGAAGACCAGACTCATCGAAAAATTTATTTATTACATTTCTAGAATTTCTACTCGCAGTTGCTAAAGAAAGAACAGCATCATCTATTTCTTTAAATGTCTGACCCTCAGCTGCATCAAAAATTTTATTATAAGCTGCACCTTCAGAAGCTTTTAATTTATCTGTGTTGTTTGCAAAAGTTGCAAAAATATTATCTGCCTCTGTATTCGGTGATAAGTCATCTTGCAAAGACTGGTAAAGATCTTCTACAAACTTGTTTTTACGACTAACAACGGAATTTCGAATGATTGCAGATCCTGGACCAGCAGTCTTAACAAAACCTGAAACAACTCGATATGCCTCTTCAGACATTTCCGGAATTATTTCGCCTTTAGAAACTCTTTCTAAAATTTCATCGACGCTTAAACCACTGTCGGAGATTATTCTAATAAGTTCGTCTTCTACTTTTTTGCCGACTTTTCCTGTTATTTTTCTTCTCGTGTAATCAATCAAAGGTGATGCTAATGCCTGAACACCTTGAGTCAATTTAGCGAAAGCTGGGTTTGCAACTGCACCTGTTATTGTAGCTATAGGTGCATCTTTAATGCGAGCCAAGCCTTCTTTTTCTGAGCTACCTGTGCCCATGGCAAAACCTTGCGTTGCACCTATGCCTAAAAGCCTCATCCAAGTTGGGGCTGTTGCAGCCAAAGATGTACCACCTGTAAATGGTGCTGCTAGAGCAGCACCCGCAGCAGGGATAATTGCACCACCTATTTCGTACTTTAAAGATCCTGGTTTTGCCTGAGCTGATTTTAGCTCTGCTCTTTCGTCAGCTAAAGCCTCGTCATAAGTAACATTAGGACTCAGAGCTTTTACACCTGCAATAGCTTCGTCTGCCCAATTAAATAATAAACCTGTAGCAGTTAGCCTTGCTCTGTCTGCCATTGTAAGACCAGAGTCTGGATCGACCTGATCTTCTGATACAACTTCGATGCCTAGTTCTGAACGAAGCCTAGCAAGTTTTTCTTCTTTTGTTTCAGCCATGCTATTGATTCCTTTCAGGTTTCGCTAGTTCCGCAGAAATCATATCTAGCATCTGCTCCGAGTATAAATTTGCAGCATTTGGATTAGCTAACATTTCTCTAAGAGCTTGAGTTGTTTTTGAAGTAAGAGAGTCTTTAAAAAATAACTCTTGACCAAGCTCAGTCTTTGCTATTTTTTCATTTGCATAGCCTTGAGGATTTAAAATTTGATACTCCTCACCATCACTTGTATATGTTAAATATTGCACACCACTAGGATAAATAACACCGAATGCATCACCTGAAGCATTTATCATGCCTCTTGTTGCTTCTTCACGCAGTGCTTGTTTTTGTCTTATAGTTTCAGCACTATCACCAACTTTCGGGAAGTATTGTAAAAGTGCATCAGCATACTCTGAAGCAGCAATGGCTGCACCAGACTCATTTCTTAACTGAGCTGCAACCCAGTTTTGAGCTGCAACGTGGAATTGTTGAGCTTCCGCAGTTATACCAATATTACCGAGCCCAAGTGCACTCATTGTTCTTATCGAGGCAACATCTTGTAAAGTTAATTGATAACCAGAAGCAAGCATATTTCTTAAGATGCCTTCATTAAATAACATTCTACTTCCAAATGTTGCAGAGGTGCTTTGGTTCTGGTCAAATTTTTGCGAGCGTTCTGCTATTATTTTGTTAAGATCAAGACCATCTGGTATTGGCAAGTTTGTAGTTGACGAAAGGTCAATTCCTGGTTTTGATTTTGTAACTTCTTTTCCATCTACAATTTCTGTAAACTCACCACCAACAACTAGCTTTTGATAATTTGCAGCATATTCGTTTTTCTCTGCTTGGCTTACACCACTTGCGAGGTTTGGATCTGCAAGGCGAGTTCCGATATCATTAACTGAAGAGAAAAGTCTTTCATACTGAGAACCTTGTGCAGCTTTACCAGTTGCACCACCTAGGAAGTTTTGACCTTTCAAAAATTGATCAGGAGTTAAAGTGACGTTGCCTTGTAAGTCTCTTTGTAAATTAGTTCCTAGTGCTGTATTTAATGCAGCAAGGTTTTCTTCGGATACACTGTATTGCTTAGGAGTGCCAACGGAAGTAGAAGAAGTGTCAGCTATAGAAAAAGAACCTGCTGGAAGTAAAGCAACCTGTGCATTTGTAAGGTCGATTGTTTTGTTATCAGGAAGAGCGACTCCAGGAAAAGCAGTGGCAAATGCAGCCTCATCCATTATTTTAACAGAATATGGCTTTCCTGCTTTGCTAGCTGTTGTTTTTGTATATTCTAGCAATGCTCCTGGATCTGCATTAATTACATCTGATGCAGCTTTATTTGTTAGAGTAACATTATCTCCTTTTTTACCGAGACCTTCAACATCTTTTTGTAATGTATAAGACTTAGTTGTTAGCCCACCAACTGTTGTTTTATCTGGCTTTAGAGACGATGCCAAAGATATAGCTGTCTGGGGAATAGAGGCATCTAGCTTACGATTGTATTGCTTAACATCCATCAAGTATTGCGCTGGGTCTGTAGCAGCAGATGCAGCTGAACCTAATAGAGTTGCTCCTGGTTTTGAGGCTTCTCTCCCCAGTGCTGTAAAGTATTTTAATGCTGCGATTGCTGGGTCAAATTTTTCACGTTTCGGGGAAAGTGCCTGAGCAAGTGCCATGGCTTCTTGAGCTTGTTTAGATCCACCTGCTAGGGTTGTAATAGCATCTAATGCACCACCAGTAAACATTGCTGGGTCTGAACCTGATGCTCCGTATTCCCTTCTTTTTAATTCTTCGTCAAAAATATTTACCATCATTATCACCTACTAGCATAATATGCAGCTGCAGCACTTCCACCAGCACCTAGAAGCTGACCAAATAAGCTAGGAGCTTGACCTGTTTGCGAACCAACTCTGTAACCCATTGTTGAGCTTTGATATGGAACACCTTGCAATGCACCGAGCGCAAAGTTTAGAGCTTCTCTTTCTCTAAATCTGTCTTCCATGTCTTGCTGGTTTGCAAGGTCTAGTGCTGCTTGATCTAATCTTCTTTGAGCTTCGCCACTTGATATTAGTCCTTGAGCTGCAGCTTCTTGTAAGCTTTGCGTCAGAGGTGCTAAGTCTCTAAAAGACTGCATTTGTGCTAGTCTACTTGCTTCTTCAGCTTGGTATCCTGCTCTTTGAGAATCTTCAGCTGCAAATCTAGACGACCTGTCTGCATCGAATTGGCTTCTGCGCACAGATTCTGCATCGAACCTAGCATCACGATCTCTATCAAATCTGTCTGCTGCGAAACCTAATCCTTCAGCTGCAGCTCTTGATCTTAGGTCAGCAGCACCTTGCGCACCTTCGGAACCAAGCATCGCCTCTGTTATACCTAAACGAGAACCACCGAAAGAACCACTTCTTGCAGCTGTAGCACGAGCACCCACTTGGTTTCTTAGAGTTTGTTTTTCCAATTCTCTAATCGATGCATCTTGTGCACCTTGATAAATATCTAGGAAAGGTTGCGCTTGCTCTAGGCTAAATCCACCACCCAATAACTCTTCGTTCGTCATTCCGGAATATTCATCACCCATAAGCTCTTCACGAGTTGCAGAATCATAACCTTGTCCTAAAGTTCCAGAGATAGTTTCAGCTTGATCTATAAAAGGTTGATAACTAGAAGCTCCATCCCTTAATATCTGAGCAGCAAGCCTTTCATCTTCTGTCAATCTTTCACCATCGTAAGATGCGAATTGAGGAAGTGTTGAGTCTCGTCCTGGATCTGTACTTGCTATTCCAACAGCTTGGTCAAAAAGAGCTCTTCCTCCTGCTGACACCCATGCTGGTAAATCTGAGGATCCGAACTCTACTCCATACTCAGGAAGATCCAGTGTCGCTGGAGTTAAACATCCTGTACCCATCTAACTTACCTCCGTAAATAAAGAACCAGCCTTTACAAAGCCAAGCCTATTGAAAAAATTATCTTTACGATCCATGTCTCCAGAATAAACGTGACCCAATTTAACTTTTACCTTAAGCTCTTTTCCGATTTTAATAAAGCATTTTACTAATTTTATTGCTGCTCTTGATTTTCTATTGTTTGGATGTACAAAAAACCACACATCCGATAAAAATTTTTCTTCAGACCACCAGTCGGAAGACAAGTTGCCAGCTTGCGAACCAATGATCTTTCCTTCTTTTTCTGCGACCAGAACAATGCCTTTGTCTACCATATGTTTTATCATATGTAAAACTTTACCCTCGCTCATAGGCGAGGTGTATTTTTCAGTCCCATTATGCATAGCACTTAACAACTCATATACCTCTTGAATATCATTAGCATCTGCCCTTCTTATTTTCATCGCATCCCGCCAAGTGCTCCCATTTGCTGTTGAGCTGGTTGTTGAGCTTGACTCGGTGCATTGCTAATTTGTTGTATAATCTGCTCTAGTTCAGGAAGCAACTTTGCTAAAACTCTAGCAGTGTCAGGAGTAATTGCTCTGTCGAGCGTTTGTAGCTCCTCTGGGGACATAAGTGATATACGAGCCAAGAGTACAGCACCAATCTCTTCGGAAGGTTGCATGAGCCTCTGCTGAGCTTCAGGAGGCAAGTCCCTCATTTGTTGAGCTTCAGGAGGCAAGCCCCTCATCGGTGGACGCTCACCCATTTCGTTTGGATTCATTTCTTCAGCCATGTTGTATCTCCTTTTTGTTATAAAGCACTGACCAGTCTGTTACTTTACAGAATTTTCCTACAACCCAACAAGTTGGCTCTAAAATTTTCCTGTAAACTTTACCTAAATAGTCAGGCTTGTCTCTTTCACCATATATGTAGGCAATCTCGTTTGCTCGATGTCCTGCGACGTGTTTCCAGAACTTTACGAACTTTCCTTTGCGCATCTGCTTGACCATCCATACAGCCCAAACATGATAACCATTAACGTGGGTTGGTGTTAAATAATCACGAGTAAATCTATAATCTAAAACAACTTGTTTTCTGGTCAATAAACCCTGTCTCATAAGTTCATTACAAATTACTCGTCCACCGATAATGCTACCTAAAGCACCACCAATAAAACCACCGATTGGATTTCCAGCAAACAAGGCAGTGCCGATAATTTTACCTATTGCACCTGCTCCTGCAGACTTTGCAGCTTTAACTGGATCTTGACCCATAAGAAGCTGAACACCGAAGTTCGCAACCGCACCACCGAAAGCACCTTTTATATTTTGCTTCCCAGCTGCTTCTTTTGGATTTAAAAGATCTCCAAATTTTGCACCTTTCATAACATCTCTGCCAACTGTTGCACCGAGATTAGTTAAATCCTCTGGGCTTTTCAATTTAAGAGCTTTAACGGCTGCATCAGTGTTTACATCACCAGCTCCTGTTAATGAAGGAAGTTTTGCCAATTCTAAACCTTGCGCCTCGGTTAAACTTTTCAAAGCTCCAGGATTGAAATTTGTTGTTCCAGCAGCTAAGTCTCCACCACTATCTATAAATGGCAAGCCTTCCATAAACGTGCCACCAGTAATTAAATTTTCACCAACGCTCATAGCAATAGGAGCAATTGTTGATCCAATCTCTTTCAAAATAATTTTAGGATCTGGCATTCCAGAGTTAGCACCACCAGCAGCTTCATAGTCTTTGATGTATTGCTCCATCATCTTTCTGTCAGCAGCACTTGTATCTGTATAGGTTCGTTCGCCAGAAACAATCGCATTTACAAAGTTAAAAGAAGGAATACCACCTTCAGCAGCAGAGATCCCATAAACATCTTGCAACTTTCTGCCACCCAGCACATCACCTATAGGATTTCTTTGTAGAGTAAAAAGATCATATGTAAATTTTTGCGGATCTTCTGTTCCATCTTCTACTGGGGTCGCTCCGTAGTCACCGTGTCCTGCAATATGTGGCATTTTTTCCTCCTTTAACTTACTTCTAATAAACTGGCCACAACGTGTAGTCTATTTGCAGTTGCTGCAGTTGCCTTTAAAATTTCATTTTCTTGCACCACTAGAGGTGCTGTTAATAATTCTACTGTTGCATTTGCTCCAACAGCTTTTACTTTAAAAAGACTAAATGTTGCTGGAGTAGAAGCAGCATCTGTAATAGTTACAGTTATTGTATCTGCGTTCCCTGAGTCTTCAGAAACAAGAATAGATTTTACGAGACCAGTTGTGGCTCCTGGACAAGTATAAAAGGTTGTTGCATCTGTGGTTGTTAAGTCTACTTTTTTATTTTTATAGTTATTTGCCATTTATGCCATGAACCATGCTGTTGCTTCTGTTTGCTGTTTTGTATTGTCTAACGCAGAATCCGATGAGAATAAAGTCGTTTGTTTATCTAGCTCCAAAGTGTTCATCAAACGAGCCATATATCCTTGGTCGTATTCTGAAGGTGGACTAGGTAATCTTAGCTGACCAACACCGCTCATCTTAAACCATCCTCTCTTGCGTTAATTCTAAATGTTCCTAAGCTCCAATCGTCTAAAGTTCCTGAGCTTTGCAGCTTCAGGCTCATCTGCCGACCTTTAGCTCTTGTACTAACTTTTGTTGTTGAGCTAGTTATGTCGAATGGACCTTTAACGACTTCGGTCGCATTCGGGTATTTTCTTGTATTTATAAAGAGAGACAAAGTTGTGTTCGAAGTCATAGTTACGTCTGGAATAACTTTGTCAACTAAATATAAACTATTACCAGTGTTCGGTATTTCTCCTGCGGAACTTTCTATAAACGAGGTCATTGCTGAACCATCGTCGCTTGTCCCTGTTTCATGATTGTAAAGTTTACCATCTGGGTCAAATGCAAAAGGAACTGTCCTAGAGCCAAAAGAATCAGACCAAACTGTTCTATCCATAGAACCAATAGACCAAGCATTCTCTGCATAATTAAAAGTTACATAACTATCTGGCTCAGGGTTTGTTGCTGCTGAGTTCTCGTTGCTAACGTAAAACCAAGTAACTTCTTTAAACTCTTTGTTATGCCCAACGGAGGTTTTGTCGATATAACGAGTTTGCATTCTGTCAAATACATAATATTGTACTGAGCAAGGAAGTTCTTTAACAACACCATTGTAAACGAAAAAGTTACGTTTTCCCATCCAGAAAACATCACCATCAACATTCATCATTGTATGTAAACCAGCAGAACCAGAGTTAGTTGCTAAAAGTCTAAAGCTGAAAATAAATGGTGGTCCAATGAAAGTCATGCCATAAATAGCTTCGTCTGTTGAAATAATAGTTTCTTCACGAGATGGAACCATAGCAACTATTTTAGTGCCGACTTGTAGTCTTTGATCACCTGCTGTATTGGTAGAAGTTGGTCCAAAGTCTGCGAAGTCTTCTTGATTAGACCAACGAACGAGCATTGGATCTACATCACCACCACCACCAACAGCATATGCTTGAGCTCCTCCAGCGATAAAATGCCTATCAGGAAAAGAAATTGTTGAAACTAATGTGCTGCTTGGAACACTCAATGCTCCGGAAAGTGAAGAAACTAAAACTGCTCTGTTGTTAACAGTGGCAGATGTATCCCAATAGTAAATACCTCCACCACGAACAACTGCTATAAGATCTTCTCCCCAGAGATTTAAAGTCCAGTTAGAATTTGTTAGCTTAATATCAGAATCGGATACAGACCTCGGAGTGTTCCAACTTCCAACACTCCAACCACCGACACCCCAACCTAATGCTGGGTCTGAGCTTTGTGTTCCTAGTCCATCATCTATTCCTATAAGATAAGCCAGAGCAACTGCATTACCACCTCCAGCTGAAACTGTGGAAGTTGCAGCAGTTGGGGAAGTTACTGTATATGTGTTCGTTGTTATAGATGTTATTTGGTATCCAGCTTTCCTATTAAGATTTTCCGCAGTTATCCCACCTGTCGCTGCAGCTCCTGTTATTGCAACGAAGTCTCCTTCTTTAGCACCATGAGCAGCATCTGTTATTGTAATAGTTGTGCTTCCGTCTGTTGTAGCAATAGGATTTATTAAAATCTGAGTTACAACAGCTCCAATGTCATGGGTTGCAGCAGCAGTGCTATTAGTTCCTCTGGTGCATCCTTGTAAAATTAAACCGCTGATTCCTGTGTAAGTTATAATCTCACTGTCTATTTTTATAATTCCAGCGGTTTTAAAACCTTCGACACTTACAAGATCTATTTCAGTTTCGCTATTGTCTAAAGCCTCAGCAGTTGTAGTCGCATCATTAGACTTATCCCTAAGAGGTGTAATATCATAAAGCGACTGGTCTTGTATTATGTAAAGGTGGTTGTGCGTACCAACAGCTATTCTATCTTCGCCATCGGTTATTGATCTCCAATTAACCATAGCACGAGCAATGCCAGTAATAGTTGTTTCTGTGCTTGTTATTGTGCCAGCAGAATCAACTAAATTTATGGCTTCTTTCTCCCAACCACCTATTTTTGTCGGATAGCCATTACGAAAACGCACGAGATCACCATCAACCCAAAAAGGTCCAGTTTTCCCAGCAGAATATTCTGTTATATCTTTAACAATTCCTGGATTAAATTGTAACAGCTGAAGTGTCATTTATACTTTCACCCATTCGTAAATTTTATTCGTTTCTTTTATTCGGTGTTCTAAACCAGTGTATCCACCATTTATTCTTTTTGTTAGTTTTTTAATAACATCGTCGCTGACACCTTCGTCGCATATTTTCCAAAGGTTGTTTTTTCTAAAAAACCAAATAGCTGTCTCCATCGCATAATCTTCTTCTAGCAACTGCGGGTTTTCTAAAACCTCTGGTACACGCATATCTGATGCAAAGGATCTGACGTTGTTATATCCTGTTAATTGTAAAAAACCTCTACCGATATATAGGCTTGCTTTTTCTTTAGTGTCGTTCCCCATCCTGTCTAAATAAACTTTTTCAGCTAATGCTTTTGGATTTTTAGCATATGGTTTTGCACTTTCCTCAGTTGGGAATCTGCTTGGCCAAACACGCATCATAGCCTCAACGGAATAATTTAAATTTTCTCTCGTTAATTTAAAAGATGCACTTTCATGAACAATCTGCCCGAGAAGATGAGCACCATGCTCTGGCGAAAGCTCATAGTGTTTTACAATACCACGAGCTGTGTTTGGACCAAAAGAACCATCAGCATCACATCCGCATTTAGTTTGTAATAATTTAAGAGCATTGCTCATAGACTAAACCTCGAAAAATTTATCAACTTCGTCAAGAAGATCTTCTTTGCTTTTTCTTCTATCTAATTCTATATCGCGTTCTCGCATAAAAAGCTCTAATTCTTTTTTCGTCATGTCGTGGTAATTTTTATCTTCTGTTACAACAACAGCTTCAACAACCTCTGTTCCGTTTATTTTTGCTAGAGCTTCTGCTTTTGTCATGCTTGGGGTCGGTAAGCTTCTGCCACCTTTTACATATCGAAGATTGTAAAGCTCTTCGCCTTCGCTATTCTCGCCAACATGAAACATTTCTATTTCGCTCATTTGGTAAGTCCTTTCTGTTTCTCAAAGGTTCTCAAGCCACCGATACCGAGCATGCCTAAAAGAACAGTCATTAAGCTTCCCATGTCGAACTCTGGTAATGGTGGGATTGTTGCACCTGATAATGTTACAATGAAAATAATCAGCGGAGATAAAATGAAATGATAAAGCAAAGCGAATCCGCAGATCCAACCAACAAAAGGTCTCCAACCACCTTTAAACAAACTGCCACTCGAGGCTTCTGCTTTATTAACTTCTATTTGTGCTAAAGCTATTTCTTGAGCATGCTTATCTGACATTGTAGCAATGTCGTGTGCCAACTTAGCTTTTTGATCTTTGTCTTCGATAAATTTATCTAGCAATCCTGTAACTGGACCAACTAAAGATGTGATTAAACTCATTTACATTCTCCAGAGCATACTTGCCAGCAAAACGATTATCGTGCCAGCCCCACCAATTAAAATAGCCTCTATCCTTTTTATTCTAAGGATTGTTTCTTTCCAGCGTTCTTCTAATTGAACTTCTACAACAGTCAACCTACGACTCAGCTCCTCTAGGTTCATGATGCTTTTTCAGTTTCCTTTTCGATAGTTTCTTCAGCAACTTGTTTAAAAGACTCTAAAAGTTCTTTTTGAAAACTATCTGCTGCTCGTTGAACTTGGTCTAAATCAGCTCGCAAACTATTAGCTTTACCAGAAAGATCTTTTAGCTGTGCGATTAGATACTTTTGTTGATTATTAAGATCAGCTTCAGCATAGCCTTTGCCATCAATATTCAATACATTTTCATCAGCCATTTTATCCTCCTGTAAAAGAATTAGCTGCAGAAATAGCTGCATCTATCTCTGTAAAACTTTCACTGCCCCAATCACCTAGTGCTTTCATGTGAACTAGATAACCGTTGCTACGAGCTACACGCTCTTTCTTTTCGTCATGCGTCATGTCATGTCCGAAATCTTCATTTGTTGCAT
>Ga0209336_10000114_pt1 | contig 38416 bp, 48 predicted proteins | sample LinPmetageLP32_FD_184042 | JGI IMG/M metagenome (GOLD analysis project Ga0209336, IMG submission 184042) | Marine viral communities from the Pacific Ocean - LP-32 (SPAdes) (version 2) | ecosystem: Environmental > Aquatic > Marine > Oceanic | place: Pacific Ocean | collected 2009-08-23
TTGAGCCGCTTCAAAGTCATATTTGAGGCGGCTTTTTTCTTTCTGCAAATTGTCAAATGTTTCAAAAAATGGTTTAACAAACTTATTATTTTTTTTATAATGCGTTAATATCAGTGGGCCTAATACCCACATCTTTTGGTCATCACCTTCTGCCAGAAGTTTTATTTTTTCGTCAAATATTCTGCGCTCATTTCCATAATTTGAAGTTTCTAAATTAAACCACGCTCCAAACATTAAAATATAATCGTTTTGTTTAACAACAAAATTTGTCAAAACCATTCTATCACAGTCAATAAAGCCATCGTTTTTTAAAATATTTATTATTTCTAACGAACTCATGTTATCCTTGATACCCTATGCTTTTTGCCTCATCTGGTGTAACTATAACCTTATCTAAACTACGACCATCAGGCCATTTTTTGTACCCCTTGTCTTGCAAGTAGTTTACTAAATCATCTTTTTCATCACGCCTTACAACAAAAAATTCTAAATCTTCAAAAACCGACAGTCCATCTTTGAAAATTATTTCGTTGTTACCTTGGCTTTCTGCGTGTTGTTTAAACGCTTTCAGATCAACAGCCCTTTCTTGCAAAGCCACATCCCAATCACCAAGATTTCTAAATTGTTTTGACACACCAGCACCAGTTGAGAAACGCTGGGAACCATAATAATCGCTATCAAAAGACATTGCATCTAGCCTTTTCACATGACGCTTTGTTTTCCAAACCAAACCAAGTCTCCCTACTTTTTCCTTTTCTCTTAATCGTGCAAATACATACCCTGCGCCACCTGTTTCGGTATCTCGTACCTCCGAACCCCCATGTTTCCCAAAGGCAATTCCTCGCCTCATGCGATCTGTTGTAGCCGCAAGCTGACCACCGCCACCGACAATTGCTTTAAAACTCTCAGCCTGTGTACCTCTGTCTTTTCCATATTCTAAATCATGGTAGATATAATGATCTTTATAAAAATTTTCCCATGCTGGCCCTTCAAATGCTGGGTTTAATTGCAATGATTTCCCATGCCCAAACTGTTGAAATTCTCCAACAGGATTATACATTGGCAAAGCTGTAATATCCTTGACATCAGCCGCATTTGAACTCAAACTTTTTAACTCTTTAATTCTTTCGTTTTGCGACCCAATTTTAGAAATACGCTGAATTTCTTCTTTAAAGGCTAAAGCAAAAAGGTCAGTGGCTTGATCGTCCCTTTTTACTCCACTAAAATGATAAAATATCTTTGTTAAATACAACTCCTCACGATCCATTGCTGTTGACCTTGATGCGTCAATTCCAAGCCCTTCTAAAGTATTAAAACCTTTCTTTACCGCAGTTGCTGAAGTACCATCAATTTCTATTTCCATTCGACCAATGAGGGCGGCACGACTATCTTTTTCGCCATCAGGAAAATAGCGAATATTTACACCATCAATCCTTGCCTCGTAAACAGTACCAAGTGCATCAAACTTTTCGCCAGATTGTTCTGCATAGCTGTCTCTAAATGAAGATTTAAAAAATTTGGCGTTTCCCTTGTCTTTCCACTCTATTCCTTTTGAGTTTATTTTTGATTCTGGTATTTGGTCTATATCTTCCAAATCTTCGAATTTATACCAAAACAAATCATCATTTTTTTTCTTTTTTTGACCTATTTTGTAATCATCTAAAAAACTCGTTAATTTTTTTTGTGGGTATCCAATTAATTTTATAAAGTTCTTATAATCATCTTCTTTTATCTTTTTATTTTGAAAAAGTTTTAATAATTCCAACTGCTTTTTTTCTATAAGTTCGATAGCATTTTTCGCTCTTACAAAATCAGTTTCACGGAAAGCATTACCCTCATTTGCCTGTTTCATAATGCCACGAATTGCGGTTGTAATTGTGTTTGTTAAATCACCCAATGATATTGGGGCTAAAGCATCTTGTTTAATCAATATAGTTTTTTGTAATTTCTGCATAGCGTCAGGCCGCAAGCGTAAATTTAACTGAGTTACGCCTTTTCCATTACGCTTTAAATAACTTGCCCTTATTTCGTGATCTTCAATATCACCTTTGTCAGAAGTCATAATGTAACCGTTGACACGGCTTTCCTTAATAAGTTGTTCCTCTTGCTTTGTCACGCGCTCCAGTGGTGAGCGTTTGACCTTTTTGTTATACTTTGCAAGCTGTTTGGCATAAGTCGCTTGTAGCACGTTCTTACGGCCTATAAGCACTTCAGCCAGATCATCGGCATCATCGCCCATTGTGTCTTTTACAAGCCGCCGAATATCATCATCACTAATTGCAACAATACGCGCCACACCAGCCACAATTTGATCTTCGCTTATATCCCCAAAGACCTCGCCAGAATTATAGCTATTAAATCTCAGGCTATCTAACTCTGGTATTTCAGAAGCAGAAAACGCCTTGCGCCCACCCTGCGCCCTAAAAAACAACGTGCCGCCAGTATCAATACGGAAGCTAGAACCATCTGGCATCTTTTTTAAATTTAGTTGTTTTGGCCCACCGTTGCCGACCACATCCCAATTAGCCAACCAAGCATCAGCCGCAAAACCATCTTTAGCCCCCGATAGTGCGCCCATTTGAGAAGTGTCAATATCTTCTATTTCTTCGATTGCGCTGGTAACGCCAAGCCGCCCTGATACATCACGATCTCCAATCTTACCTGTCAATTTTATAGAGTTTACGTTTGCTACTTTAACGCCAGCCGCTTGATATAGCTTTGAAGATAAAACCTCTACTTTTGCCATCACTTCTGTATCAGGTGCTTTTACATAAAACTTACTGCCATCAACCTTGCTTTTAAATAAGCCGCCAGTGTTTGAACCGTCTTGATCTCCAATCTGTTCCAAATCATCGAACAGAACACCCTCGTCTGCGCGTTGTGTGGCCTTCTGGGTGACAATAGCCGCTGCATCATCATCTAACTGCTTGGCGGTCTTTCCAGCACTAGCGGCCTCTTTTAGAAGGTCTTGGTCTGCTGGATCAAGATCATCGAATATTTGCTGTTCTTTTGGCGATAACTTTTTGTTGGTTTTAAATTTTTCTTTAATTTTCTTTTTAAATGTTCCTAATTGCCCTGCAAAAACCATTGCATTTTTTTCAGCTTCAACCATAGCGACTTGATCTGATAAACTTTTGCCAACAAAGGCACCTTTTTTATCTAATTTATCAAAAGCCTTTTTATGCGTTGCAAAACCTTTACTGCCGCTGTTATATTTTGAAAGTTTTGCAAGATTATCTTTTTCTAATTGATTTTTTTCAGCTAATAACTTTGCTTCTGCCGCTTGTTGTCTGGCAAATATTTTATCATTGGCTTTTTTAATGTCATCTGCCAGAGCATCAGTTATTGAATCAAAATTATCCTTGGCAATCTTTGGGCCTGATTTTATATAAAATTCTTTTATATTTTCTGGTGTTCCATGTTTGCTAAAATTAAAAGTATCTGGATCGCCTTTATAAAGAGTTTTAGCCACGCCTAATTGATTGATAAAACTATCAGACATTGCCTTTGCAGCCGCTGTTATTTCATCGTCCTTTAAAACAACTTTTTGCGCTAACTCCATTACTTCATCGTATTTTGAAATATACTTTTCTGCCTCTACTTTTGAAAGTATTGATTTTTTGGCCTTTAAACTTGCAAGACCATCAAAACCAACTAATTTTTGTAAAAACTCAAAATCACTTTTATTTATAATTTTATTTATTTCTTTTGAAATATAGTCATCCTTGGGAGTATAAATGACTTTCGGAAAACCAGATTTTTTATCTTTATGTTGTGCTAATATTTTCTTTGCCTTTAGCAAAACAGAACCTTCTTGAACGGTATCTGTTGCTAATGCTAATTCCTTGAATCCCTCAAGATTATCAATTTTGTCTTGAAACGCTTTAAATATTGCACTTTCAGCCTCAAGACTTACTAAATATGCAGCTTTTAGATCATCATCTACAGTTGCCCATGCTGCTTCTTCCGTTTTATTTAACTTCTTTCCGTCTTTTAGTTTTTTCTTAGCTTTGGATATATTTGCACTAACATTAATTTGGGTCACACCCTCATCAATTTTAGCAATAATCTGTGTTGCGCTTAATCCTTCAATCCCATCTTTTTTTAATTTAGAATATACTTTGCTTTTATTTGTCCCAGCCGTACCAGCAATAATATCGTCTAATTGCGCTTGCGCCCTGTTTTCAGCTTTTTGTGCAGCTTTAACCGCTAATGCAGCCGCTTCTGCTTGTTCTTTTGCTGCTTCTTTAGCCGCCTTGTTTGCTTTAAGGGGTGCAGTCTTGCCCTGATCCACTAACGCCTCAAGTTCAGCGAGTGATCTGGGGTTGGACTTTTGGTCAACTAAATCAACAAAGCCTATCTTTCCATTTTTCCATAGCTCCCATTTAGGCTCACCTAATATTTGCTTTTGAAATCGTTCTGATTTTGATTTTAACCAATCCTCAAAGTTTATATTTCCAGCAACATAGCCATCCATTGATTGCTGCGTTTTATTAATTGCCTTGCTGATAAGTGCTTGGGAAAGACCGCGAGATAATAGCGACTTTTCTAATTCTTCTTTTAGCGTTTCAGCCCCAACCGCTGGCAATGGTTTATTCGCCAAATCAGACCACGGCTTTAAAATCCCAATCACAGTTGATCGACAGTTGAAATGTGCAGGGGGTGGCGTCCAGCCTATTGCATGACCCACAGGCTTAAACTCTTTATCCCACGTTAAACCAGACCGCGCTTTGCATATGTCACTGGTGCGGCTGTCCAACGTAGCCATCCATTGATAACCGTTAAACAAATCCTCGTTTGCCTGATAAGTATTAATCAAGGCTTCGTTGTTGACCGCTGCAACAGATGAACGAACAAGGGTTTCAGCCTTGCGCTTAGTTGAGTTCATAATGCCATCAGTAAAGTTATTGGCTTTTGTGCCACGCACTCGCTGAATTAGACTTTGCAAGTTTTCACCGCCAGCAACACCTATCCGCATTTGGCGTATAAATTTACTAGTATGTTCTGCGCTTTGCTGCTTCCAATAATCCTTTACTATTTGACCTTCGACAAGTGTACGCCCTGCCAATGAGGACAATACAGCCGCAGATGGCAGCGTGGCCCCCAGAGACACGCCCAGAGAGCCGTTAATTATGTTTTGTGTAACTTTTGCGCTGACAGTAGAAACCTTGCCCAGACCCTTGGCATTTGCGCCCTGTGCTTTGCCGAAATGTTGCTTGGTTGTCGCTTTAACGCCCTCAAGCAATCTAGCCAGCCGCCGCGCTCTATATGTTGGCCCCACGCCTGTCGGGTCAATCTTTTCCAATTGCTTTTGTATCGAAAGCCCCAGATCATCCAGAATATCAAGAACACCGTTGACCTGATCCGCTTTTATTCTTTCTAAATTTATAGCGTGGACAATAGAAAGGTCTTGAACCTTGTCGCTTACGTTTACTGTGCTTGGAGCAATCTTTGGCTTGATACCCATTTCACTTACTCCGCTGCAATATCTACTGGCTCAGTAAGTTCCTCATCTTCATCATTATCTACGACTTCGTTACGATCTAATGACGTTTCCTGTTCGATTTCGTCTTGTAAATCTTCGATGTTTATATCAGGTCGTAACATTTCACCGCGCTGCAAGTTATAAAGCATATCCGCTTGACCCATTGCGCCTGACTGCCATGCTTGAACAAGTGCCGTTAATTCCTGTGGTGACAACTTCGAATCCATAAAGTCTTTGTTCAGTTCAACACTAATATCAGCGTCTACGCCTTCCCATTCAGCCGCCCATGTCAATGCTTGGGTCAACCCATCAGACGCTGTATCGGCAATGCTGGACAATATGCTGCTTTCACCGCTACCCCTAATTCTGAGCGTTTCTGCGGCCTCTGCGGTGCGCTTTGACTCCTCAAGCAATCTTGCACCTAACAAAGCCATCATACCCTGCTTGCGATCCAATGAGTTCTCAAGAAACGAAAGGCCAGCACCAGTATATTCCAACATTCCAGTTGATGCGCCCTCGCTTAAAAACCAGATAGTTCCAGAGCCGATTGACCATGCTGCGTTTTCAGCGTTCTTCTGGCCTACAATGTAAGGGGTTGGGCTTGACGTTAAATAGTTGCCTTGCTCCAAATCTGCCTGTGTTCTGTAGTGCGATAAATTTACATTTACCAAGTCAAGGATGGGCGATTTATCAACAGGTGGAGTTAAATCATTTGGACTTATGAAAATAAAAGGAATGTAGTCTAACCTTTCGCCGCGCTTTCGTGGCTCAAAACTTTCCACTTCCGTATGCGCCAAATCACCGTTTGCATCTTCACCCTCTTCGTAAACGCTGACCTCGTAGCCTTCATCTGTTAAATTTAAAACACGATAGACGTTATAAAACTCTGTGCCAAAGCCATCACTTTCAGCCCTTTGCCTTTCTTCGTGCAATATGACCTGTTCCAACTTTTCCATTCCATCAACATTGATGGTGCGCCAGTTGATAATACTTTCGGCTGGATATAACCGCAGATAGGCTTGACCCTCTTCGCTTGTTGGCCTGTCAACCAAGACACCACAGCGGCCCATCGAAATTATTTCTTCAACAGTCATTTTTGCTAAATTTGAGAACGGAAGTCCTGTCAGAGTAATGTTTTCAAGCATTGGCTCAATGCGTGATGGAACATCCAATATCGGGTCTTTGCGGAATATAGCCCCAACCAGCCCCTGCACTGTACGGCCTGACGCGCCATAAAATAAACCACGTTTTAAATATTGCTTGTAATCATAACCGTCTTGCCCTGCTGGTCTGGGCAAGTGTTCAATCTCTGCCTTTTTGATGGCATCCTCACCAGCGATAGCATCACGAATCCGCTTCCACTGAATTTTGTATTCTTCGTATTCTCTGTGCTGTGCATTAACTGGCATGGTTTACCTCATCCAAAGTAGTTTGCGATCTTCATCGGGCCAACCGCCTGATTGTTATCAATCGGATACATTTCGTGAATGAGATACCCCATTGCATCAGCCATGTGATCCAAGCCAGAAGCCTTGTCAGGCATACTTGTACCTTCTTTATAAATTAAGCCTTCAAGCGATTTAATGAGGTGTTTGCATCTGTGATCGACGAATAAGCGGCGGTCACCGTCACTATTGCAGAGCATCGCGTTGACCTCGTTGATGCGATCCACAACTGGTGGGGCTTTATTACTTGCCACTACGTCAAAACCGTAGCTTTCTAATATACTGAAATCTGTCTGCCCTACCGCCGCGCTGGTCTTTCTTGCCTTGCCGCTTGGGTCTGGATAGACAACCATCTGCCTGTCATTATAGCGCGTTTTTAACGCTTGTGCCATCATATCCGTATTTGCATCAGCAATCGACAGTTCATCAATCACCCATAGCTCTTTTCCAGCCTCTACGCAGATAGCCGCCGACATAGGATTAATGTTGAAATCCATGCCAATGTGCAAAGTGCCGCCAGTGTCCTCACATTCCGCAGTATTAAATGATCTCTCAAACGCATGATAAACGCGCCCACCTTGCGTTTCGAATGATGCCTCAAACTCCTGTCTGAACAGCCGTTCATCCATGCTACGCTTGGCGGCTTCGACTTCTGACGCTGCAACTCTGCCGCCCTCGACTGTTTTAAATCTAAAACTTTCCCAATCGTCTTGTTCGCCAGAGCCATTATACAAGTCATAAAACCAATTGTACCCCTTTGGCGTTCCGCAAAATACAGCCCTTGAACCAGTTCTATCTGCCATTGCTGGCCTTAAAACCGCAGTCCATGTTTCGGGATTTACGTCTTGGACTTCATCAACGACCAGAAAATCAAGACCAACGCCACGCAGAGAGTCGGGATTATCAGCACCGCGCAAAGCAATAATAGAACCATTAACCAACTCAATTCTGAGGTCGGTTTCGTCTTTTTTTTGCACTTCGTGGGCTGGCACATGATCTTTTAAATCTCGCCACATAATTTGTCGCGCCATTCGATATGTAGGCGCAACATACCAGCACACGTTGTGAGCGTTTGACCTAGCGCGTTGATACAACATAAAGCGCGACAAGAACGATTTACCAGTTCGCCGCCCTGCGACCAGTACACGAAAGCGTGTGCGCGATTGTGCAACCAGCATTTGTGGGCGCGATAATCGGACAACCGCCTCACTGGTTAGTGATTGCATCAAGGTCAATAACTTCGCCTTCTATAACAGGTGCTTCAATGCGCTGTGGTGCTATGTTAATGACTGTTGATGCTTCACTATTGTCACGCCATCCCATATGCACCTTTGACCAGTATATGCCAGCTTGTACGTTGCCTTTACACGCCGCTTTGAACAATGATGCAACAACTTGAACATTCGCTTGAACGCGCCCTGCTTTTAATTCTTCAGCATAATATTTTCGTAATGTTTTTAAATCTATTGTAAGACACTTCGCGGTATCTTCTTGGTTAAAACCAGATGCCATGCACAGCTTTACAAGGTTTTGTTTTTCGATTGTAACAGCGTGATTTTTACGCCCACGTTTGGCAGGGATTTTTTCAACATCTTTAGGCATGATACAAAACCCTTGTTTCATTCATTGTTCCGCAGCCTTTACACAAAGCCCAAATGCCGTTTGTACCATCGTCTATTGAGGAATTTACTAAAATAACTTGGAACTCTGTTTCGTCGCAATCCGTACATTTCAGCAACGACATCGTATCGAACTCGTGTACAATTTTTCCCGAAACCGTTTTGGTTACTGGCATTTTTCCGATTGATACAACATTATCTTTTGTCATTTTTATATAAATTCCATTTGTTCTTTATTACAATATGTAATAATCAATTGCAATAATGTCTTGCCCTGATCCCTAAATGTGATATTTTAAAAATGTGGCCCGACAATTAATTTAAATCTCTTGGTACTGGTTCTGATTGTTAATTGACTTCCAATTCGGGCCACACGATTAATCATCAAAATCAAAATGCTTTTCAAACTGGCGCAATTTCATTTGCATCGCCGCTGCCTTATTGCATTCCTCATGCGATACGTTTCTTTTGTAGCTTTCCAGCGATCTCATAATTCTATCGAAATCTTTGCCACTTATTCTTATGTCGTAAAATGAACCACCACGATCAGTAATTTCTTGATTGTGTCTTTTTAAGCATTCTCTAACGCTAGATTTTGTGCCGCCAACTCGCTCATGGATTTGATCCACTGTATAGCCAGAATTGCACAAATCAATTATCTGATAAGTTCTGGGCTTGATATTATGTGAGCCATGACCATTTTCGCTTGTAAACAGATTTGACTTACCGCGAGGCTTTCGACCGTCTTTATAAAGCCCTGCGTTGCATTTTTTCGCATCATTCAACACGGCTGGATTTATTATTTCTTTAACTTTATCGTTCACTGACCTTCAACCTCCCTAAGCATCGTAAGCGGATCAAACTGTTCAAGTGTCCATTTGTTTTCGTTGTTGTTTAATTTACGATTTAAGTAGTCAGCCCAAACGCTTCGCAACTGCCCATCGTGCAGCCGTGTCATAATCACAGCGGCTCGTTTATTGCAGTCAACTATATCCCAAACTATCCAAGGGTCTTTGCCCTCAAATACCTGTTTGCCTACTGGAAATGTTCGTTTCCAAAGAGCAATTTGTTCGTCGCGTACATCGGTCATTTTCTTTCATTTAATCCTTTCTTTTTGGAATTAATCTATCAATTTTATCTTCTAAAATTGTTATTATTTTTTTGTAGTCATTTTTAGCTTGCGTCAAAGTTTCGACATGATCCGACAAAGCTGTAATTGTGTCAGCGGCATAAAATAAATCTTTGGCTAATGCGGCTTGGATTGTATCTTTCTTTGCTTGACTTTCATCATAACAAAGAGTGGCATTTGCTTTAAGATAACTCGTAATTTGTGCCAAATAAACCCGATTATTATCTGTCATAATTTCTTTGCCTTTTATATCCCTGCGGCTTTCATAGCCTTGAAGTCATGCTCCCTATCGGTGCGCGATCCTGTTCCGTTACATTGCCCACAAATTTCGGCTGCGCTTACAGTGCGCGAACCGCTGTAAATTGATTGATTGAATGGGTCGCCGTACTTGTAGCTGGTGTATTTATCACCGCTGCAATAGCCGCAAATTCTGGAATGATCGTGGCGATAGATAAAGAAATTAGAATGAACCACCTCAATCATTTGTTTCATCCATGATTAAAGAATACGCGCCTGACAAAAAAAGCATTATGCCAATTACCGCTGGTATGATGCAGTCGATTAGCTGGGCATCCATGTCAGATGCCCCTGCCGATATTATGATTGCTGAAAAACCAAGGAGAATTCGTATCATTAAACGTACTCCATCCAATTATGTTCGGCTGGAACATTGTTTAGATTAAGGGGCGCGGATATTTCATTTGATCTATCAACATTGGTTGTGCAGATTGTTCCCCACTTCAAAAAACCTTTGCTATCAAGTTCTGAATACAACCGAGCGTGTACTACATCAGCCGCCTTTCCAGACTTGCTCATAACAATGTGAAAATCGCCCTTGCGGTTTGTTGCTTTTGTTTGCCACATATCCAAGCCCCTCACGCTACGTTCTTGTGAAGAAACTTGGTTGCATTCGCTTGCTGCGTCTGGTGCATCCGCGCTTTACCTAAACCAGCAACTTTTTTTGCCGCGAGGTAAACGCGACGATGCTTGCAAGAAAAATCACTGAGGCCAATTTCGTGAACCATTGCACGATAGCTGGCTGATAAATTGTCAACTATTGCCATTTTCATTTCGGCTGAAATCTTAACTGCTTGGATTGAAGATACTTTGTTCATTGTTTCGCTTTCGTTTGGGTTTTTATTTTTATTATATAAATTATATAAATGCTTTAGGCATAATTACAAGTCTTTTTATTACAATATTGTATTTTTTTTCTTATGAAAATGTTTTATTATTTACATAATGTAATTTTAGGGAACCCAGACGATGTTGAAGAAACGAGTTACTAAACTATGGAAAGGCTCTTATGTGTCTATCCGCACATATGAGGCGATTGCAGCCATTAAGAAGGGCGGTATGCACTTGACCTACGGCAACGATCAAATGGTTCTACAGCCCGACGAAATTAAGCAACTAAAGCCATGCTCTGAAGTTTTTAAATCTAAAACTGGTGGAAAGGATTATCAGCTAATTGATATTAAATTTGAACCTAATGTAGCTGATCCAAGACAGGCAGCGTTATTCGAATGACTTAGTTGCTACACCCAACACAAAAATGCCCTCTCGTCGCAGTGCGAAACCTAGCCAGAGAGGGCAGTTAGAGGCGAGTATTAACTCATATAAATATTACGAAACGTAATTAAACTGGTCAAGCCTTTTTGCTTTTTTGAATTAATCAAATCATATAGCCTGTGGCTTCATAAACCGACTGCGCGGTTAATTTACCTTTTTTTTCTTCCTTACGTTTGGCCCAATATGCATAGGCTTGATATGATTTGAACCCAAGCATTTCAGCAACTTTTGTTTTTTGACCGCGCCCTTCATCACAGCGATTAAAAGCTTCTTCAATATAATCGGCTGTCAAATCTTCAATGGCTTTTTTAATATCCATATCTTGACGAAATTTAGTTTTTGCAGAAACAGATTTTTCATCAATATTAATTGTAATTTTCATATTCACACCTCTTCTAAATACTTTTCATCATACATATGCGTCAGATCACAAATGAACGTGGCAACGGTTGTATCATATCGGTTTGATGAATCGGTCATTTCCCAAATGCGGTAACTATCGCAGTAACCAGATTGTTCTGGAAAATGTTGATCAACAATTTCTTTTGCTTGAATGCATAGCGCATCTATTTTTTCGCGGATGTCTTGAAGGTCTTGAATTTTTTTATGAGTCATTGTTTTGCTCCTTGTTTGGGTTTTCGCCAAGGTAGTTTTTTATAAGTTTTTTACGGTTTGAATAGCCAGCCCGATCGTTCTCTTTTGAGTTGCTGTGGCGGCAATTCTCCATAACAGCCGCGCCACATTTTTTACAAACTTCATTCATTTGTCGCTGGCCCATAACCCTCTATCCTTGCAAGTGTTTGAGTAATAGGGGGGGGCTTTACGCCCCCTCTTTTATGCAACTACTAATTCATCCCACATTGAAGATTTCATGGCGTTCTTCACTAAGGCTTCACGATTGCGCGTTGTGACCTCTGGGTTTGCGTACTCACCTGTGTGAGTAGACCAATGCGTAAGACAATTGTATAAAGCCCACTGCGTTCTGCCATGAATGCCAAACTCATAGTCTAGCTGGTCAGACAGTCGTGTGAACTGCTTTAAAAAGTATGGTTCTTTTGTTGTCGTTTGAGCATTTTTTGCAACGGTTTTCTTAAAGAAATCCAAGCAATTCTTGTGGTCAACTTTGGTTTTCATCATATTTTCGTAAACTTCTCTTTCGTTCTGAAACAATTCAAAGTTCTTTACGATGCGTTGAGATATGCCTTCAATGTTGATTGCATTTGTGTGACGTAAACGTGCCGCACTAATCATTCTAGGCGAAACCATACCATTTGTGCAAACCAGACGAACACCATCGCACATTTCGCTGAAGGGCCATGTGCCATCATAGCTGTTAAATGCGCGGATGCGAAACTGTGTATAGTCACCCAAAGCTGGCTCAATTGTAACGTCTGGATATATGATTTCGCAGACCATTTTCTTACCGCTGTCAGTTGACCGTACAGAAAACTCGCAGTCTTTAGATATGTTAGCTGCTTTGACGCTATCTTCTAGCGCAGCAACAACGCTGCTATTATGCAAGATTGTGTATCCAGACCCTGCTATATTTAGAACTTCGTCTGTATCAGCGTTAATTACTGCTTTGACGTTAGGAAGATACTGATCGTCGATTGTTGGGTGACGTAATTTTACTTCTTTTACTGGAAAATCCCAGCTTGAATTTGAAAAGTCTAATGCCATTTTTTGGCTCCTTTTGTTTGGGTTATGCGTTTGTTATGTGGGCGTTATTGCCCAAATTGTTCACTGCGTAGATCATTGTCCTTCCATCGTTAAACGTGCCGCCATATTCTTTAGCTTCATCAATGGTTGTAAATTCTGCTCGCGTTTTTGTGCCTTGTATTCGCCGTATCGCTACAAACATTATTGCAGTCTTGAAGCAAAATTCCTCATGCGTGTTCATTTGACAGCTTCTTCCCAACGGTCACTGAAATCATCAAGCCAAATCCGCTGAGAAGCGGTCAAATCATGGAACATTTGAAGTTCTAAAGCACATGAGATGGGCAAGTTGTTAGCTTTGAGGTATTCGTTAAGTTCATTTGTAAGGTTTTCTTCAGAGGACATTTTGTTTCTTTCTGTTTGGGTTTATTGTTTATAAATTTATAATTATATGCTTTACGCATATATGTCAACACTTAAATTTACATTTTGTAATCTTTTTTTAAATTAAAAAGGGGAGCCGAAGCCCCCCAATCTATTTTATTGTTTGTTACGAGATGTAAACTACAGCCCTTTTACCAACTGCCCTAGCCATAGACCAAACACTGTCGTTGTAGAAATAAGAGTACGTATTATCATCAATAAGAACTCTATACCTACCCGTCTGTTGATTGCCCTCTAGTTTGGACTGAACTGATATTTGCGGTTCAAAGTTTGAGCGTTCACCCAACTTTTCGTTTCGTGTCGTAGTATAAGAAACACAGACCTCATTTCCAATCAGATCACCCAAAGCAAAATTAATTGCTTCCTGACCATCGTCATTTTTATTTAATATAAAAGATTTTTTATTAGCCATTTCTGACTCCTTTTTGTTTGGGTTGTTAAACACGATCTAACGCCGTGATAAATTTATAATATGCTAAAAGAATATAATTGTCAAGTGCTAATTTTTTGCGATACTGCGTCAAGCCCCTTATTTGTATGGCTTAAACTGCATTTTTCGTTATTACAATATGTTTTGTTTTTAAATTAAAAATATGATATAATTACAGATGCAAATTGAAGTATTCATTTTTGCTCCTCCCGACTAGGGCCGTTGACTCCCAACAGCGGCCCTTTTTTATTTTTCTTTTCCTTCCAGCGATTCACTACTTTATGCCACAACAACATTCGTTCATTGTGACTGCTGATTTTCCCTGTCGTTTTTTTCGGTGGTCTAAAACAAAACTGCCGTGGCTGCGCTCCGCAACTTGGGCATGGCACAGACCGAATTAAAATTTGCTCTTCACTATATTCCAAGTTGAGAGAGTTGAGATAGTTGATATTGATAACTTAACCCTTTTTACGAGTTTTCGGCTTCTTCATTTAAAATTCCTTTAATTTCACGCCAATTCGGTTTTGTGCCGCCGTGATAGGCCACCGCATGGCCCTCTTTAATTAGCTGTTCGTTGATATTTTTACCCTTCACCTCAAGCGTTCCAAGAATTCGCCCGAACTTTCCTTTGGCATCTTTTTCAGTTCGTAGTTTAAAAGTTGGTGGTAAAAGTTCTAAAAGCCGCGATTTCGCGGCCTTTCCCAATTCTTTTTCCCAGAGGTCTTTTGTTCGACTTTCGGGGGTGTTTATTCCGTACATTCGCACACGCTCATGCACCCAAACATCAAAGCCTAGATCAACCTCAACATCAATCGTATCGCCATCGACAACACGCCTTAATTTGCAGTTGTACTCGTACATCTTACCATTTCACCTTATCTGCCCAATACGCCGCTGACATTTTGCCTTTAGCTATGTTTTTTGCGTGTCGCGCTTTAAAACTTGCGCGTTTCTTTTTCATTCTGTCGCCTTCGCCTGTCTTTGGTTTTCCAGCCGTTTTTGCGCCTTGCTCACCAAAACGAATTGTCTTTATTTCGCTGCCAACTTTTGCCACTACAATATGCGATTTCTTAGCGTGGCTTGGAGTGCGCTTGGGCTTGTTAAAGCCAGAAACACCAGCCCTTTTAAGCCTTGAGTCTTTCTCAGGCATCGTTAATTTCCTTTAATTCTGGGGTTGGTAATAAAATCTCATAAAGATGAATAATTTCACTTCGAAAACCAGAAATTACTTTATCGTCGTTTGGATGCCGCGCCTTTTCGATTGCAACCAACATTTTAAGCCGCCCAATTCTTGCCCAAATTTTGCGCTGCGGTTCTGGAATCATGTCGCGCCAACATATTCAAAACTAAAAGTTCTAACTTTCTGACGAAAACCACCTTTTCTTGTCATGCTACCAGTTGGGTTTCGCTGACTTTTTGAAGTATTATTGTGAATACTTTTCAATTTCCAAACTGGGCTTTTCGCCATCGCTTTGTAAACTGGAATACTGCTAAATTTAGCTTGTGCGGTGTAACCTTTTTTAACCATCATTTCAGCAGTAATTTCAATAATTCTCATACCCATACCAAACCCCACATAATCGGGGTGAATAACTGTACGATTTGAGTGCATAACTTTTGGTTTTCTAGAAGTTTTCTTCCACGGCACATAATTAGCAAAGCATTGGAAACCAATTTGCACACCTTCAAGATACAAACCGTAAGTTTCAATGTGACCGCCAGCTAATTTGTCGCTTAAATAATGATACTTGCTAAAGTTTTTCCACGTTGATCTGTCACATTCTGCAATGTCGAATTTGATTTGCTCTTTTCGTTCGTAACTACATCGAAGTCGCCTCCGATCTTCATAGCGTTCTTTATTGCAATCAATTACCCAATCAGGATTTAACCACTCAAAAACATCATAATGACATGAAATTAAAACAATCTTTTTTTCGTATTTTCGCGCAAACTTTTGAACACAATGCGCCATGACTTTTGCCACATTCCGATCCACAACAGACGTAAATTCATCAATAACCACAAACGGTTTCTTGGAACACATTTGTAAAGCAGCTTCCGCTCTTGCTTTTTGACCATTCGACAATGCCCCAGCTGGTTTTACCCAACATGGAACTTGAGATAATCCTATTCCAGTTAACGCATGAACACATTCATCATAACTCATTGACGTTGGAAATTGTTCAATGACTGGTTTTTTTAAATCTAAAAGTTCATCAAAGCAAGCTGGCCCAAAAATTTCGTGCGCTAAAGTTGTTTTTCCAGAACCAGAAGCACCAATAATTAGACCCACATTAAAATCAGTTTGAACATCTGCATTAATTGCCATTTTATGGGTCAACTTACTTTCAATTGGTAAATCTACTGATTGAGCGGCTTTAACGCTTCGAAATCCAGACGGTGGGTCGCTTTTTAAATTAACTACAAAATTTTGCATTCAACACCTTCTTTTTCAGCTTTGTGAAACCACGTTTCCAAATCCATTTCGGTTTCAAAAGTTAAAAGTAATTCGTGACGAAGTTCGGCGGTGCTTTCGTCATTTGTATGATCTTCGTCGTTTAAATTTAAAAAACGAGCTAATTCAATTTCATCAAAGAGCGTATCTGAAAGATTAAAATCATCGTTCATTAAGTCCGTTAATTCGTCAGTCAACATTGGGAAATCCCAACGACTTTCTTCCGCGCTACGATTATCTGCCAGCCGATAGGATTTTTTTTCGTTTTCAGAAAGACCTTCTGCAACGTGAACAGGAATTTTTTTCATACCCAATTTTTGAGCCGCTTGCAGTCTTGTATGACCAGCTAAGATTATTCGGTCAGTATCGACAACGATAGGAGAGCGAAAACCATATTGTTTTATTGATTTAGCTACCTTCGATATTGCATCTGGCGTGATCTGACGAGGATTTTTCTCGTAAGGTTTCACTGTGTCAATTGGGTCAATACTGACCGAATAACTCATTTTTTCTTTCCTTTAGGTTTCTTTTTCATGGGTGTTTTAGTAGATTTCATGCTTGATGCAGAAAGTTTTTTGGTTGACTTGCCGTATGCCATAAGAATTTTTCCTTTGCTTATAATTACTAAATAGCAAAGTTTAGCACAGAAATCATCCCTAAAATATTACAAAACGTAATGAGGTGAATTTTGACATATACAGTTAAATCCGAACCGATCCAATGGCATTTAAAAACAAGCAGATATGATTACTGCCCTGATTGCCATGCGCGGTTGATTTATATTAGCCAATTCGTGCGAAACTGCGACTTGTGCTTTCAGTTTTTTAAATTACGAACCCCCATTTGCGAATGGGAAGAGGAACATGGGGTAGACAAATAATATGCTTTCCGCATATATTAAAAATAAACGGATGGCAAAATGAGCAAAAAGAAAAAACTAACAAAAGCAGAATTAAAACATATCGAAAAAGAAGAATTTTTTAAAATTGTAAGGAATATTTTTCCACAAGGAACGCAACATAAATTTGGAAAATATGTTGGCGTGAGCCAAGGCACCATTTCAAAATGGCATCAAGGCATCTTACCTGTTCCATACTATGCAAAAGTAATTATGGCGCACTTAATGGAACGGAACGAGGGCGGTTTTGATCCGTTCCTTGACGTGGAAAGCTATTTTAAAGATCAATCTTGATTGTACCAAGCCTGTCCCACGACAGTTGGTGCGCCGTATTGCTGTGCTGGTTCAGCCGCTGGTGTATAACGGCCTGTCAATCTATCGTAATCAAAATAAACACAACCAACTTGACCAGCGTATTTATCCCTGACTTTGTGAATATGAACTTCGACAGGCTTAGATAAATCGCGTCTGTCGCGTGAAACAGCCCAAATCATATCACCCTTGTCAGCCCATCTTGCAGACCCTGAAATATCATACGCAGTCGGAACTGGCACTTCTTCTTCATGCATTGTAACCATTTTTTTGGGATGCGCGACAAACCAAACATGAACATCATTACTTTCCGCAAATTGCCTGACTTTCGCCAGCATCATGGAAACATATTCGGTTTCACGATCCAATGGCCTATCTAATTCATTGTATGGATCAATTACCAAACCTTTAATGCCGTGACGTTTTACCAAAATTGTTGCTTGTTCCAAAATATGATCAATCGTAGGTGTTGCCACGCGCCAATCATTATATCGTATAAATTTAAAATATTTATTGAGATAACCCATGCCATCAGAAATTTGTTGCTTGTTCATTCTGGGTGTTGGCCCATCAGAATAAAAAGGCAGTCCAATGTGTTTTTCAAGAAATTTACGAATATGGTGCGCTGGCTTGTTTTCAAACGAACAGATGCCGAATTTCCAGCCGTGTATCTTCGCCATGTTCATCAGGATTTGGTCAAGAAACTCTGATTTTCCAGAGTTTGGAATGCCTGTTACAATCGACATTTGACCCTCAACAATTTTCATATAATCGTCTAAATTATCAAAGCCTGTTGTTAATGGATCAAAAGACAGCCCATCGTAATCCTCAAACACCTCTGCTTCATAATCCAACACGCCATGCACACCGCGAATGGGCCAAGCCTCTGCATCTGTTATAAGGTTGGATACAGCTTCTTTACCGCACTTCAATAAAACATCGTTTGCGTCCTTACAGCCCTGCGGATAGCGCACTCTGAAACATTTATCTCGACCAATACGCCGTGACAGTTCGTTTGCCAGCCCACGCCCTGCTTCATCGCCATCACTCATTATGATGATACGCTCCGCAGCGTCGATTAAAGCCCTTTGATCTTCAAGAAAGTGAAAACCTTTTTCTGCGGCGTTTTTATATTCTGCTTTTGCACCTGTTGGCACTGACAAGGCTGCTTTGCCTGTTGCTTCATAAACCGACATAGCGTCGATTTCGCCCTCAGTTATAACTATTTCGTTTTGATCTGGCTCAATTAAGTGCAAGCCATAAAAGATTTGTTCACAGCCCTTTTCTTGACTGTAGCCATATGGCTTTTCATTTACTGCGCGGCGATATTTAACAGAAACTAATTCGCCATCACGAAAGTAATTGAATGCAATAAACATCCGCTGCTTGCCATCAAACATTTTTTGCGTCTGTGCAATATTGAAATCAGAAACTGTCTTGTTGCTGATGCCGCGACCCAGAAACCAATTAAAGATCGCATCTGAATATTTATCGGGATCAGCACTGACTTTTTTCTGAACAGTTGCTGGCTTGTCGTAAGAAATTTTTTCATATGCTCTGTATGATTCAAAATTATCGGAAACCTTGCCAGTGAATGAATTGCCTTCTGACTCGCAATGGTGACAGAAATAAACGGCTGTTCCACCGTCTATTGTGACAGAGAGGCAAGGATCAGTCTTGTTCTTGCGCGTTGATGAACAATTCGGGCAAGTGGTGCGGTGTTGACCAGAGCCATAATTTTTAAGCGTAATGCCTTTTTCAAGAAGGCTTTCAGTAACCGTTTTCATATCGCACCTCTTGGGCTTAATAATTTTTTCGGCTGCTCTTTTTCTTTGATCGTTTTTTCGTTCTGGTATTTTAGCTTGGCGTTCAAAACCATAAACCAGTTTTTTGGAATTGGGGCTTCGTTGGCGAATGCTAAATCAAAACCTTCGATCTGCGCTTTTATATCAATGTTAGAATATAACCGCGCCAGCTTTTCGTAATCTTCCTTTGTTAATCGAATTACCTGACCTTTAAAAACATATTCTTTTACATTTGTTTTTAGTGTGTCAACGGTTTTTTTACGTTTCGTAATTGACCTAGCGTCAACTGGCTTCTTTCGGTTTTCCGCAACATTTCGTGCAGCGTTTGCCTTGTTCGTGTAAATTTCCTCTGCCTTAAACCGCTCACGCTCTAGCCGTGGCTGCGTCCAAATGTTTTCGTTTTCATCAATGCAATTAAAAAATTCTGACAGAACATCCGTTACATCTTCTGTAATTTTATTCCCCATCAGCACTTTTTTAATTATGCCTTTATCATTTTGCACATAGCCCTTTTCCCACTGCTCCATAAGAAATAAAAAATAGGCTCCATGTTGCTCAAGAGTCAGGTGCGCCGTGTCACCACGGTAATCTGTAATGTATAGAGGTAAGAATTTTGTAAATTTGTCTTTCATTGTATCGCCTTCGTTTGGGTGATTACTTTTTTGTAATCTTTTTATGCTTTAAGCATATAACCCAACCTTTTTAAATTTGCAAATCTTTTTTAAAAAAAACGGCGCAAGCCGCTATATATGTATATAATATATGTATTATGTATTATGTATTATGTGTCACGTTATCGTCACGGCATCGTAATGAAAACGTAATGATTTCTATTCGATAAAGGAAAGTTCCAATACTATCATAGGCTTTTCAGCCCAAACCTTGCTGCTAATTTTACTGCAAATCTGACTATCATTGTAATAAAGAATACCCTCGGCAGCATCCATTACACTTTTTTCTAAATTATCCAGATCAGGCTTTTTTGTGTGAGTTCCAAACCTCGACAAGCACCAATTCCGACTTTTTTTGCTGTAACTTTTTGGCACAGGCATCATAAATGTTAGCTCAAGTTTAAGTGGGCCAGCGAACGGATGTTTGTCGTGATTGGCTGCAATCCAATCTCCCACAAGCCCTTCAAAATCCTTAGTTTTTTTAGGAGTATAAGTCCTACTAAGTCCATGTTTGTCTGTAAAAGTTCGCGGCCTTGCTTTCGGAACTGGATGAATTGGAATTTCAAATAAATAGGACATATTAATTTACTTGTTTACATTTTGTTATTTTTTGGTAGGTTTTCACCAGAAACATAACTTTTTGTAAACTTCCTTAGGAGGTCTGTCACAGTGAAATCTTCAATAACTAGGTCAAAAATCGACAACATCCTATTTGCTGGTATGCTCTGTCGTTTTACCCAAAGAGAAACTGCGGTGGGCGATACGCCACAATGCTTCGCAACTGCGGCATTGCCGCCTAACGACTTTATAAAACATTTTATTTCCGACAACTTTTATACTCCTTTGTACAAATCTTACTTTACATTTTGTAATATTTTTTGCAATCGATTTGAGCCTTAAATGAGAAAAAGTATAAACATTTGGATTTCTCGCAAATACGGATTAAAGGGCTGTTCAGGTTACAGCTTTGCTTACATCGTTTGTGGATATGGCCGAGCCTACCGAAAAAATGTTTGCGTGGCTGCACTACGATTTTCTTTAAAAAGGGCGTCGAATTGGTGGCCTGTCGCAGCGAGAAAAGTCGGTTGCGTTTCACCACCTCAATTTTTATTAGTTAAATTATTTGGATGGCAACAGAAAATATGCCAGTTTGTGTAGGTTAATTAAAGAGTAAATTATGAACAAAGTAAGTCAAAGACTTAAACAACTTCGCGTTGATAGCGGATTGCGTCAATACGAAATAGCGAAAAAAATGAATATGTCACAAGGGGCTATAGCCCATTGGGAAAGTGGGCGAAACGAGCCATCTATTGATGATTTAAAGAAACTAGCCAGCATTCTTAAAACGGACGTTCAAGTTTTATCAGGAAGTCCAACCCTCGGATTGCAGCCGATAACATACAATTTGGGAGATGAACCAAATTTGCAGGAAATTGAAAATTTAACTGCCCCAAAAATACAATTGGGTGATGATATTGAGTCTTATATAATAACAATAGTTGGTAGTGATCGGTACTCACCAGCGTATAACAAGGGAGATATGATTTACTCAAGGCAGAGAGGAATGACCCCAAAATCTGCCAGCTTGAAAGACCACGAATGCCTTATTATTACAGATGAAGGCGATAAATATATTGGGTCACTTAGATCAGAAGATAAACATTTTTGGACAATCAGAATTGCTAGTTCCGCACCAATATCTGGCGTAAAAATAAAGTCCGTTCACCCTGTGGTTTGGGTCAAACGCCACATCGACTAAATACCCTGAGTAATTAAAAAAAGCGTGAGGCATAATTTTTGTCTTGCGCTTTTACGTTTTATTATATATTATTACAAAACATAATAATAATAATCGTTAAAGGAACCCAAACATGAACAAAATGGTAACAACATTTGCGCCTCAGACATTTTCTGAAGCGAAGGAGTTTGCAAAAGATTTATCACAAAGCGAATTAGTCCCACAAGCTTACAGAAATAAGCCGACCGATATAGTTGTAGCGATTCAATGGGGATATGAACTTGGGCTTCAACCTTTGGCTGCGCTGCAATCTATTTCAGTTATTAACGGTAAGCCTTCAGTATGGGGGGATGCGCTTATTTCACTGGTTCAACGCCATCCACAATTTGCTGGAATCGAAGAAACGCACGACGATAATTCTGCAACTTGCGTGGTAAAGAGGGAAGTAAAAGGCAAGGTTACTGAAACTGTTCAAACATTTACTATGGAAATGGCAAAGAAAGCTGGTCTTTTAAGTAAATCTCACAAGGGGCCGTGGCATAGCTACCCCGAAAGAATGTTGCAAATGAGAGCGAGGGGTTTTGCTTTGCGTGATGCTTTTGCTGACGCTTTAAATGGTGTGATCAGTAGAGAAGAGGCAATAGATTATCCAGAGCCCGAAATGAAAAACATCCACCCTCATGGATTTGAAGAAACTGACACGTTTAGACAAATCAAAGACGTTTTGCCGAATGCATCTGTTGTAAAGGTTGAGCCAAAAGGCACTTTTCTAAAAGAGCATCACGAAAAATGGCAGACTATAGAGATTAAATATATCGTTGAACTTTTGCAGTCTGACGAGGGAAAAATAAAATGTCGTGATGTGCTTCGCCGCTGGATGGATGAAGCTGAAGCAGTATTTAATCTTTGTCAAACTCAGGAAGATTTTGTTGAAGCAGAAAATCGTTTTAACAAAGAAAGAATTGCCGTTTGTGATATTTCACAGCATGGCGAGGCTTGGGCCGAAAAGTGCCGTGAAAGATTTCAGCCGTTTTTAGAAAAACGTGTTGAAGAAATCGCAGATCGTATGTCCGCGCAAAATGATCCAGAAATTGTTTTATAAAAGGAAACCCAAACAATGTTTAATCAAGTGATCCTAATCGGAAATGTGGGCCGTGACCCCAAGATTCATGGCAGTGATATAGGCGAATTTGCCACCTTTTCTTTAGCCACCAGCGATAAGTGGAAAGACAAAAACGGTCAGCCTAAAGAAGTAACTCAGTGGCATAATATATCAGTTTTCTCAACACATTCTGTTAATTATATTAAAAACTATGTAAAAAAAGGCTCGCGGCTTCAAGTTATAGGTCAAGTCACCTACCGCAAAGCCAATGATGTAACATATACAGATATAAAGGTTGATAACTTTAGCGGTAAAATAATTGGGCTGTCTGAAAAACCCATAACTAATTACGGTTCTGAAAAAACAGGCAACGGATACATTGCAAATCCACAAAGTCAAACGACTTCACAACAGAAAGATATAGATGATGAAATCCCATTTTGAGTTTTTACCAGCCCTTTCTGTTTCAAATCTTTCCCAAAAATGGGGGATAGACCCCCAGACAGTAAGAAAACTTATAAAAGATGGAAAACTTACTGCTATGAAACTTCAAGGCAAGGATGTAGTGTTAGGCGAAGATTGGAAATCGTTTGAAGATCGATGCAAGACCCAAAACTTGTCCAAAGGGCAAACTCACCAAACTGGAACGTCCGATATTACAACGAGAACGGACAGCGTAAATTCCTTTCGACAGGAACTACGGATAAAAAACTCGCTCTAGGAGTTCTTGCTGATTTTATAAAACACGATGAAAGGGAGCGACTTCACGTTGCTCCCTCTGTTTTTGAATGTCTTGATTATTATGACAGGCACAAGAAAATAAAAGGCACTTATAAAATTATAAAAGATCAAAACATAATTGATTTTTTTGGACAAATGCCAGCAAATACAATTTCAATAAAACTTTGTCGAAACTATATATCACTAAGATCATCTTCTAAATTTAAAAGAAAGGGCTGGAAATCAGCCAAGCCTATATCTGAACAAAGTGCAGGGCGTGAACTTCGATCATTAAGAGCCGCCGTTAATTTTTGCGTCAAAGAAAGTTTTTGTCCAAATGGCTCTGTATTTTATATTCCAAGTATTCAATCAAAAGGCCGCGATTATCTGACCAAACAACAAGCCAGAATTGTATTTGATGCTTGTCCAACATTTCATGTAAAATTATTTATGATGATTGCATTGCAGTCAGGGCATCGAATGAGTGCTATTTTAGATTTGACTTGGGATCGGGTGACCGCTGGACACATAAACTTTATAGACCCGAATAGAGAACAAACTAATAAACGCCGTGGGCGTGTGCCAATAATTGAAGGCTCTGAATTATATACGATGCTGTCTGAGGCAAGGGCTGGGGCGCAAACTAAATTTGTAATTGAACACAACGATAAAGGTCTTAAAAGCATTCGCCACTCAGTACATCAAGCAGGGTTGCGCGTAGGTATTGATTATCTTAATCCGCACATTCTAAAACATACAGCTTGCATTTGGATGGCAGAAAATGAAGTTCCACTTGCCGATATTGCCGACTTAACTTGTACTAACATCGAAACGATTATGGAAAATTATATGATATTCACACCAGCGAGAGGCAACCGCGCCGTTGCTGCAACGCAGTTTTAGTGATACAAACTGATACAGTTGTACCAGTTGAAACATAACATTTGCGAACAAAAGAAGAATGTATTAATTTATAACCTTATAAACAAAGCAATTTGATAATGCTTTATTCTGCAATGCAGTTCCTTGGTAAGGGTGAGGTCGGGAGTTCAATCCTCCCCTGCGGCACCATTTAAAATCAATGGTTTAGCTGAAAACAAGAACATCCGTATATCAACAAAAGTGATACAGTTGTACCAGTAAAGTTAAATTTTATAACAACACGTTATTTTTTTATTCATTACGCATTATTTATTGACAAGATAAAAATTTATAATAATATGACTTCTGCTAGAGACCTGAGTATGTAAAAATCCTTGTAGAGAAATCTGCGAGGGTTTTTCTTTTTAAGATAAAAAAAGGGGAGACATAAGCCCCCCCATAAAAGTTGTTCTGTATCTCTACAGAAACCCAAACAAAGACGGAAAGATAACTTTCCGCACAATGTTACTTAATGACATAGCGTTTTCAGTAGTGTTTGACAAGCAATCTAACACAAAATGTTGATTTAAGCATATTTTTACAACACAAAGTAAAGGTTGTTATCGTTTACCAAAGTATTTTGATGCTCCACGAATGCCAAAACTCGCAGCTATCGCGCACCCTAAAAAATAACGATAATATTCTGGCATTGTTTCCAACGCAACAAAACCATTAGCAACAATTTGCCTTCCCCATTCCCCACAGAAGGCAAGCACACATGGTGCAGCTAGAATTATGCTGAACATTTCGTCCTTCCAAGAATGCTGTGTGCCTTGAGCCATAATGCGCTCCCAATCCGCAACAGATGTTTCTTTTGACAAAAGGATTTTAGATTTTGTTTCTGCTTCAGTGAGTTTTAATTTTGCTTCAGCCGCGCTTTTGTCAGCCTTGCCTTGCAACCAGCCACCAGCCAGTTGTGCAATCGGGCCTATTAATGCTTGTATCATTTTCCATTACCATTTCTTTTTTGCAGTGCAGAAAATCCCATGAAGCTGACCACCACACCAAGCTGACCAAGAACTACCGTGTTCACAAATCCAAGTGTGGCTTGTATTCGATCAAGCGAAACGATTGGTGTGTACTGGACTGCCACTACAACCATAACGAATATCATTGATACCCACGCCATCAATCTTTGTTGGTCTGCCATACGATTTTCGTTGTCTAATCTGACAAATTCTTTTCGCAATCGCATTTCATCATCGCTTACGATTCCATCGTGATCTATGTCTAAATCTGCAAATTCAGAACCAACTTCCAGTGTTTTTTTTGCTGACATTTTTTACTTCCTTTTTGCTATGATATTCTTACTAAAAAGATGAACCCAAACAGTGCGCCAACTAAAATCAGAAAGAGTGCAACCCCAGCCGACCACTCTTTAATGGACTGCACCATCTCAAGTCTCTTGTACTGGTTTTCTCGTTTTTGAACTCTGATTTCTGCTTCGATTGACAAGAGTTCCTCCCAATGTGATGGGCCATAAACTACTGATATATAATCTTTTAATTCTGATCTCATAGCGGAAGCGCGTTTCCTCGCAGCGAAGATTTCCATTGCTTGACTTTCGACTCCACCCCCTAATATCTGAAACACACTTGGGTTTTTGTTCTTGTTTTCTAAAAAGTCTAAATCGGACATTGCACCTGCCCATTGAGAAAGTTGCATACCCATATCTTGCAAATCTTTCCCAACTTGCATTCCCTTTTTTAATGCAGAAAATGCGCTTGATGCCATAGAAATTGCAGTCACTACCTCAATCATTCGTGAACCGTAACTTTAGACGGATCAACAAACTTTGGAACGCAATATGCTTCAATTTTGTCTTGATGATAAACACGGCTAGTTGTCCAGCGTTCATTACCACCTTGCTCCAACCATTTCGCGTATTGGTTGCAAGTAATAATTGAATTAAACAAAACATCGCCGCCAGCGTCATGTGAAACGCCGTTGACCGTAAGCACCAAGAGGAAGGCCAGTAACACAACATTTTACACCCTTGCAGCATCAGGGCGTTTGCCAGCGTTTAGTGCCTCAGTGGGCGTTTCCGCAAGCGTGGCAGCGTCTTTGCGCTATAGTGCTGCTCTGTTCAACCATCCTTTTAAAAACTTTTTGTAAGAAGGTTTTCTTTTAACCAAATCACGATAAAAATCGGCTTGACGATTTCGCAAAGCGTTCATCATCGAACCTTCGTCAATCCAGTTCATAGCTGCTAATGATGCAGGGCCAATTGCGCCATCAACAGAGAGGTTTTCACCGCAGTCATTTGCTGCTCTTTGTGCCAATTTGTTTGCTTGTCGTGGCCCCATATTGACCGCCATATCAAAGCACTTAATTGCAACCTCGTCATGTTTCATTTTTGGATATGCTTTGCCATCCCAGAAGTGCGCCTTATAAACCTTTAAGGCTTGCTTTTTGGACAATTTTTTCATGTCCTCTGCATCAATGTCGCCATCGCCATCAATATCTAAATCAACGCCTGACTGTTTTACGAAACGTAATGAAATGCCCCAATTAGTTGCACCCCCTGCGTCATTTTTATCATTAACGTAACCACCCTCTACTTTTAAAACATGGTCGGCTGCGCGGTTCCAAACTTCTTCACTCATTTATACCCCCTGCAAGGTAAATACCAAACCCAAGAATAGCCAATACACAAGCGGCTAAAGCCTTTCCAAAAGCACTCAAAAAGCCCTTTTTTGCTACGCGATAGCCATCTAAAATACTTCTAATTTCCCGAATGTCGGTTGCTGCGTTTTCATCATGTAAGCCAAGATCAGCTAATGCACGTTTTGCACCTATGTGTGCCGATTTTGCAATCAGCGCGTCCATTTCGCTTTCCGTTAAGGTAAAATCGTGTTTGTTCATCTTACACTCACATTATTACATTTTGTAATTTTAACAGAAAACATTTTAATTTAAAATCCCAAAATTAAATGGGACAGTTAGGCCAAGTTATGTTACTTGGATTTTCTGTTGTGGGCAGATCGCGCAAAGCCTGTCGATATGTTGCCCACTCTTGTTTTTTTTCATCGGTTAAGGGGCTGTCAGGCAGTTGAGTATAGTCGCAACTCAAAAGAAGTTCATTTCTCCGTTTCCTTAAAAATTCTTCATCTGTATAAGTTTTATAAGCCATTTAAGCCTCTATCGCCAAAGCTAGAATACGTAGGCCAGAGTTTACTGTAACTGACCTGTCATTGCTGCTTGTGTTGTAAAATCTGATTTTAAATGTCGCCGTTCCTGTCGAACTATCTTTAATCGCGTGACAGGTTTCTTCGTGGCTTAGAGGATTATCATTAGTCCCCTGATAGCTGATATTCCTTGTCCAACTATCGTTTGTAGCTCCAGTCAGACATCCAGTGCTAGTTATATACATCATGGCACTAGCTTGGTTGTTATTACTATTTCCATACATAGAAAATTTTCGTGAGATCAGTATCTTTGAACCTGCTTGGACACCACTCAAGGTAAGCGTCCATGTATATTCGTCATTCCAGTTGTTAAGTCGAACAGAAGTTGTTGTTAAAAGGTTTTCCATTGTGCTTAAACCAGCAAGCCGATCAAGACTTATCGTCCCTGCCGTGATATCTGCGGCATTAAGCGTTCCGCGAATGACAGCATTTTGAAATTCTGCATTTCCAGTATCGCGCTCAATATTCCAACCAGCCGTTCCAGAAACAAAGTTGTCCGATTGGATGTCAGTGGTAACTTGGATAGCACCACTAATAGTTCCAAAAGACATTGCCGTGTTGCCCGAAGACCCCGATTTAGTAGCCGTAAAAGACAACGACCACTCTTGAATTGAAGTATTTGTAATTGAAACGCTTGGTTGTGTTTGCAACCAATTAGAAGGCAACCCAGTTAATTGTCCTGTTGAAAAATTGTGTCCAACGCCGCTACTTGAAAAAGATGGCTGGTTAGTCTGCAAAATTTGATAATAAATACGACCAGTAGCAACTGTGTCACCGTTCGTGCCATTACTACCGTCCTGACCGTCCTGACCGTTGCTGCCATTACTACCGTCCTGACCATCCTGACCGTCCTGACCGTTGCTGCCGTCCTGACCGTCCTGACCGTCCTGACCGTTGCTGCCATTACTACCGTCCTGACCATCCTGACCATTTGTAATTTCAGCTAAAGTTGTAGCCTGACCGCTTGCTACTTTTGCGCTTTCATTTTCGACTGAATCTACAGATGAAACCCAATAATAAAATGACTCTGAATTATTTAATCCAGTGTCAATAAATGAGTTACCGCGCACTTCGCCCAAAAAAGCGGAAGCACTAGAACTGTTGCTTGCGTTTTTATATACGTTTGCTCTCTTAAAATTTAGACTTGTAGGATTTGTCCATTTTAAACCTATTTGCCTCAATCCACCTGTCGCGCTAACACCTGTTACTGAACTTGGTGTACTTATGTTTTTTGACACATAATTTGTTATTTCCGTTGTAACATTTACTGAGGTTTTACCGTTTTCTGTATGGGTTTTTGAAAGTGAAAAATATTTATATGATGAGTAAACTGATGCATGGTGGGCAGCTACTTGTGTAGACATTCCAAAAAAAGTAATTGAAGTCTCAGATGCCCCTATCTGAAAGTTTTGATGAATATCAAGAGGAATTACTTGATTGTCGCTTGTTCTAACACCAGACTTTCTTAACGAAAAACTTGTATAAGCAAAATTGGGATGATTTCCAAGCGTAAATGGTAAATCAACTGCTAAGATTTCATTTCCATTTTCATCAAGATAATTAGCTTTTACTGGCGTTCCTATCGTTGGCGGTGGCACAACTTCTGTAAAACTGTCTGCAAGGGCCGTTCTAGTTAGATAATTATGATCCGTGGTGTTCCATTCATAAGAAGCGTCTTGATATTCTTCTAGGGAGACTTTAACTGCGCCTTCTGGCGTTAAATCATAACCAGAAATAATCCATTCTGTGGCAGTAGTTACAATGCTGTCAGTGCCAACATTTGCAAGTTTTTCTGGCTCAAACTTTACTGTAACAACATCGCCGACCTTTAAGTAAGAAAACTTAGGCTTTAACACAATGTCCATTGTGTTCGTCAAAGCATTTTCTTTTAACACAATAGATGCCAGCCGCTGCGCTCTTGCTTGATCTGTCACAAAAGCCAAATCAATTTGCTGTATATGTTCACGCCCATCACTTGTAATCAGTGAAGAACTTGATATTGGGTTAAAATCGCCTTGCTGATAATTGTTTTCAGCATCTGTAAAAGTACCAGAAACTTTATTAATACGAGAAGCAACTTCTGAGTTTATACTTATATTTACCTCAGAAATTATATCATCTTCTGTAATGCCCACCAGAATTGTTGAAACATCTTTTGGCACTATCAATCTGATAACGCCACCTTCCTCAACCAGTGTGCCGTGACAAGGCGCAAGAAGCTGTTCTAAGCTGGCAATAACTTCATCATTAAGAAACGCTACTCCATTAGTTGTGTAGCGTTTTTGAGTAGTAGCTGCACCAGCCTCATTCTGTATAACAACATCTTCATCGCATATGTCAGCCATTGTCCGAAACGATGCAAAATCAATATCCCCAGCCGCAACTTTCATACCGTTAATTAAAAAATCTAAAACGCAAAGTGCGGAGTTATTTGAGTATGCCCATGTGCTGCTTGTATCATATCTATGTGCGCCTGTGCCGCCGCCAATGCCGCCGCCATCTAGCCTTGGATCATATAGCTTGCGCCCCTCTACACGAACACGAATATTGGGTGCGCCCTGTGACCAAACTTCGTTGTTGTGGGTCAGCGTATAGGCCATCCAAGCATTGCCTGTCATTTTACAAGTATTTGTCCACGCAGTGTTCGTAATTAAAGCCGCTGTGTGGCTTCCACTGGCTGTGCTGTTTGCCCCACCGTTCAAACCAACTTTTATTCTTGCATAAGTGTAATATTCGCTTGAGCTAGAGGCCGTGGTGCCGCCAGAACTTGTTAATGAACCTACAAAGTCAGTCATTACTTTTTCGTTAAAATGTAACTGATCCGCATTATTTATCGGGCCTTCACCCAAATAAACCATTCTATATAAATCGCGGCTTTCAGAGCCAGCCGTTTCTTGAAAAATCAAGTGACCGTTTACAAGCATTTGCCCGTATATAAAACGCCGTGGGGCTGTCGTGCCTATTTGTAAACCTTGAATTTCAACCGCACGATTTCGCGCCTTGCGCCTCATGTCAGCTTCGATTTCAGCCGCTTTTATTTCGGCTATTCGTTTTGCGCCACCGCCAACTGCAAGAATAGAAGTAGCTGATGCAATATACATACCTGTTCCGACAGGTATTCCAACCTTTAACAAAAGTTCAACTACAAAGGCTTCAAATCCTGTCATAAACCCACCTTTTAGGAAAATCTTTACAGCTTATGGCAAGCCCATCTGTTGCTTCCAGAAACGCACCGCCGCCATGCCAGCCCAAACCCAAGCGATATGTATCATCATCTAAAATTAAATCGCCATCTTGCGGTGTTTTTGCTTTTGTAAAGCCAATCTTATTAATTAAGATTTCGTGCATATGACCTACGTTTTCGTAGCCAAGTTTTTCTGAAACATCTTCTAACTCTTTAAAAGACTTGGGCCAGTTGCGTTTATTAATAAAAATCGTTTCTTCTATTGTTTTAAATATTGGTGCGCCAAGTTTTTCAAAGTATCGACCAATAAACAAAACGCAGTCACTTTCGCCGTATTTAAACCGCGAGGACATTGACCGCATCATGTGGCTGTGTAGCGTCACTCACCAGCCCCCCAAGTTACTTTTTCTATTGTTCCGACACCACCAGCTAAAAATTGCAATGCTTGATCTGTGTTATCTTTTTCTTTTTGTGACGCATCACCCAAACCGTTAAATCTTGGTCGTGACCAATCTGAAAATTGACTGACCGTTTTTATTACAATAGTTGTGCTGCTTTTGCTGGTTTTATATTTTACGCTGTCAACTAAACCTTTATGAACTCTCACTAAATTTATATTTGCGTGTTCAATTGCACCGCTTGGATTCATCGCTGCATCATAAACAAAAGTTTCAGTTCTATTTATGTCGTAAGTGCTGGTTAAAAATAAATTTAAAAGTTCGTTATTAAGCCCAGAAAATATAATCTGTATGCCGTTTCTTTTTAACTCTGCCTGTTCTTTTATTGACTCTACTGCCATTACACCAGATGCACCGTAATATGTTTTTTCTGCATCATCATCTGGCCCATTTACATCAAAATTTAACTCAGATGTATTGAACCTTAATACACCGTCTGAAAAAGGAGCCGCAGTCCAGTTTGGAACAACTAATCTTATAAAATAAGCCCTCGCAAAATCACCAGCCCTTGCTGTTTGCGCTGTGCTATCGAATGCTCTCGACATTAATAACTCTCCAAGAAACTAAAGCCAAACTGACCTATAACTGGTGGCGCAATATCCCAACTAGCTTGATCGTCATTAGAAAGCCGCATGATACCCCTTGGCGCGTGTCTTGTGAGGTTTGAATTTGCTGCAAGAATACCGCGCAAGGCTGGTGCAAAACTTAAAGTTCCAGTGCCTGAGTTGCCTGTTAAATTTAAATCCGCAGTAATAAGTTTTAATTCCTGACCAGCCGCAGATGTAACGTGAAAATAATCGCCCTTTTTAAACGCTATTTTTGTTCCAGTGATAGATGAACTGCTTTCGCTGCTAGACCGCCCTACGGTGAAGCTGGTTGAGTGTGCCGCCACTTGTGCATTGTTTTCTAACACAACGGTTGCTGGTAGTTCAGATGCTGGTGTGTCCTTGCTAATATCGCCAAAAGCAAACGTATTAAATGGCCCCTCAAGTTGCGCCATAAATACTTTCAAATTCTCAAAGTCATCGCCTGATAAATTGTTCCAATTTGCAGTGCCATACCATCTCGCCGCTGGCAATCGAACATACTGACTTGAGCCAGTGAACTCAGAAACAAAAGATTGCGCTGAACCTTGCAGTCCAAAACTTAAAGACGATGGGTTTATAATGCTTGGGAAAGAAATTAATGCCATTATCTGCGCCCACTTATTTTACTGACTGAACCACCGTCTTGCATATCCTGATAGATTGAATTGCGCGTACTTTCTTTAATGACCGCCGCTTGTTGACGTAACCGCGCTTCTGTAAACTGGTCTGCGTTTCTAAAATCAAAACTCTGATGAATTGTGACACCGCCGCCGCTTAATTCATTGTTAGGTATCATGCGCCCTGCTTGGTTTGGCTGAAACACCTCTCTGCCACGCTCACCGACCACGTAGGCGCGATTGGGCATCACTGGCCCACCACCAGCAAGCATTCCACCAAACAAAGTCGTTGTCAGCCTCGACAAAGCCAACTGTGCTTGCATTACCAAGAATTGCTGCGCCAAGTTCAACATAAAGTTTCTAAATTTAAAATCACCAGAAGTGATAAATGAGTCCAAGCCATCTTCTAGGCTTTGATACATTTGCTGACCAAACTGCATTGTTTTTTCTGCGGTATTACCAGCCACCGCAGCCGCTGTTAAAAAGCCTTTTGTAATGTTGTTGGTTGTGTCCTGATAAGTCATGCCTAACTTTTCCAGCATCTTTTCATATTTTTTAGTTTGATTAAATAATGCAATAATACCGTCTTTTTCTTTTTGTTGTTCAGCCGTGAGTGCGCCAACTAATGGAATTTCCGCAGCAATCAATTTTGTCATCAATTCTTTTTGATTGTTAAATTCCTTAAAAGTTATTTCGCCGCTTTTCAGCTTTTCAATATTTGCTGCAATAGCGTCTGTAAGTTGTTGTTGTAGAATATGTGCTGCCAGTGGCGTAGCTGGCCCTGTGGCAGTTGCAGTGCTGCTTGGTGGCAAACCACCACCAGTACCACCTGTCGGGCCAATTGTGTCTGGAACTCCAAACTTTGGCCCAAGGTTCATTCTTTCTAATCTTGATGTAGCTTCGTCATAGAAAAAAGTGCTGTCTGTTGGTCGATCACCACTTGCCTGATTTGTTAAAAACTTGCCGCCATCAGTAATAATACTGTTTACAATTCCCTCTATTCCGCTGGTATCAACTTGAATATCTGGGCTTACATTTTTTAAAGTTTCTTCGGCTTTAAATGATTGCTGATATGCTTTTGTTATTAAATCTCCAACAATCGGTAAAGAGTTTTTAAAGCCTTGATTTGATATAACTCCTTTTTCTGTGATCGTATAACCAGACGTTTCAACATAGCCCATAAACTCATTAAAAGTAGTTCGATCCATTGTAGGATTTTGATCGCTTGATAAAAGTTTAACATTTTCAGACAAAACCGAAACAATATTTGCCATATTATTGTTATAAAAATGCGCCCCTGCTAATTGATTTCCATAAGACCCAGCCGTTTCTTGTGGGCTTTTACTTATTCTGTTGCTTTCACCAGCCCTTGTTTGTGCGGCTGCAAATACTTCAGCGGCACTTCTATGTTTGCCGCCGTAGGCATAGCCAATAGTTTCACTTAAACTTTTCTTAAAACCTTTCGCACCACTTAGACCAATTAAATCGCCAGCATTTACACTACCACTGAAACTTTCCATCTGAGTTCTCATTAAACCCATCATGGACGCCATCGTGCTTGCCAACCATTTTATAATAACATTGGATAGATTGCTTAAAATGCCGCCAGCAACCGCAGCAAGCCCCCCAGCCGCGCCAAACAGAATATAACCAACAAGACCCATGCCAGCTATTTGATTGTTTGTCAGTGCATTTGTCGCGTTGTAATTATCTGAAAGAACATCAAAAAAGTTGCGTATGCCATTAATGACGTTTCCAATAGTATCAACCGCACTTGCCGCAAACAAAACAGTATCTTTTAAGAATTTTGTAATTGTTGCTCCGACCTGTGTTGCGTTTTGCTTTAAAAACTTCATTGAGCTATCTAAATCTTCATTGATAACTCTTGCTGCTTCTTTCAGAAAATCAAAAACACCAGCTTCCATCACTGTTGCTTTAAGGTCAAAAATCTTATCGCCAATCATCGAAAGTGTACCAGTGAATGTATTCGACATTTGCTTGGCAACACCCTGCACAATACTGCCACCATCTTGAAACGCTGCTACTAGCTTTTTCTTGGTTTCATCTGCGCTGTATGAAACGCCAGCCGTAAAACCAAGCATTGCAAGAACGCCTTTTTCTCTAAACTGGTCAGCCGATGCTGCGCCAGCCGCAAGCATACGCATTAAGTTATTTGTGCTTTCTTCCATCGTAAGACCAGAAACTGCTGAAATATCAGCCGCAGCCCTCAAGAAAAAATCAACCTCTTTGATGTTACCTTTTAACTGTGCCGCCATACGGTTTGATGAACCAATTAAATCTTCAAAACTAAACGAAACCTCAGACGCAAACTGCCGTGTATTCTTAAAAATTTTATTGGCAATGTTTGTGTCTTTGGTAACAGCAACCATTTGAAACCGCACTTGCTCAAGCGTGTTTGCAACTTTAATAAAATCTCTAATTACTAAGCCAGCACCCAAACTAATAAACGCTGCTTTAAGTGAAAATATCTGTCTGGTCATACCGCGCATGACACCGATTGCGCGAGTAAATGCGCCTGTGATTACCCCTGCACTTCGTCTTGCAACGCCCTCAAGACTTCGCAAAGACCGCTTCGCGCTTTCTGCATCAACAAGAATGTTTAGCCTAGCTAGTGTACTCATTTTGTCTTTTCACTCGCAATTGTGACATATTCATTGTCCAAAGTTTGAACCAGTAGAATGAAACCCCAAAAATCTCTCTGGCTTGTCATTTCAGCAAATCGTGCAATTTCTCCAAAGGGGATTGCGCCAACCGCCATGCCTATGTTGCGACTTGATGTCAGGAACTGAAACGCTTCTACAATTTCTGATTCATCGTGGGTTATGTCTGGACGCGATTTTAAAAACGGCATTTGGATTGCATCAATTGTTCCATTAAGAAGTCGTTCTTCATAGTGGCCCCATTGCATTTGCCATCGAATCCAGATTTTTAGTTTTTTGCCATCCCTTCCAGCTTTTCATTTCTATAGTTTTCGTTGTCTTGTGCGTATTCAATTATAATCGCAAGAAACTCTTCAGCGGTTGGATCAGATAAAATCTCAAAGGCTTTTTCCTTTGTGTATTTCAGTTCTTTTCCATCCATCTTCAGACCATTCCAATCCAACAATATTGTTTCTGAAACAGCCCTTGCCATGATCTGCGATTGCATTTCTACATCTAGCTTTCCAGCATCGAACTTTCTTTGGTGCGGAGACATAAGTGCCGTAAATCGTTGTTTGAACTTTGGGTTGCCCATACGCGCCACCAGAAACGAGGTTTCATTGTCATATTCGACCCAGACCCCTTCTGATTGCGTTTTCTTGTCAACCTTTACGTTTGTTAAATCCATTATATTCTCCGTAGGTTAATGCGCGGTCTGGTCACTGCCTTTGACCGCGCTTTAGATTATGATGCGTCTGCCCTTGTGATCTTCAGAGTACACGCCTCTGTAGTGTCGAATTTACCTTGGAATCCCATTTCAACCATCACATCAGCATTTGAAGAACCAGCGACCACTGTGCCGCTTGTGAACTCCATCAGTGGGATTTCGAATGTATATGAGTTTCCGTTTGTGTTGGCATTATCTTCGACTTTGAATTTTAAACCTGAGTTTGTGCCAGCAATGTATTTGTCATAAAGTGCCTTGGTTTCAAAATAGACACTCATGTTGCCTGTGACCACAAACTGACCCAAACCAATATCAGCCGCGCCAAGTGTTCCGATTTGATTATTAATTCGCAAATTGTTTGCAACCGTCAAAGACAGGCTCATACATTTTGCCAAACCTGACAAACTATCGCCTTCTTGGATTAGGGTTACATCATCAATTGCGTTCATAACCTCTGTGGTACTTGCAGAGGCTGCGTTAGGGGCTTTTAGTTGTGTTGTATCACTTACATCTAACGTGCTTCCTATGCAGCTTACAGAGCCTGTGACGATGCTCCCAGCCGATAAATTTAATGTCATGCCATCAAAGACAATATCTTTTACTCTGTGAAAACCGCCTTGTCCTGATGCTACACCGCCGAATTGCTTTTCTAGCGTGTAGGCTTTTTTGGTTGTCCCATTTTTTAGGACGTTTGTGCTATATGCGCTGCACATAACCCCTTCAAATAAATCACACATACCATGATTATTTGTGCCGCCAGCGGAATATGTACCACCGTAAGACATTTCAAAATTAATGTCGCCAGCAACGGATGCGTCTGTGCGAATAAGATCAGATACATTTCGGTCTGGTCTGATTTCATCTGATTGCGTGTTTGTAATGTTGTAAGCTATGCTCTCACCTGTTATTCGCAAGGCTTTGCTTTCAACGCTTGCCGCTGCGACTGTTCCCCAAGCTGTTTGTGGAGCAAGCAACAGGGATGCGCGATTTGTATCTGTCATCGTGAACCTCTAAGTGGTTGCGTCCCTAAAATAGGGAACTGTTAAATTTAATTGGTATCTGCCTTCGACTACCCCGACTCTTTGGACGTTTGGGGATCGACAAACGATTGTGCCGCTGCTTCCACTGCTAAAGGTTTGATTCCGAAAAATAGCGGCTATTGTATCGGCATAAGTTCTTGCAGTGTTTGAGCCAGAGTTAGTATCTGTAAAAATCTGGATCGAAATAAGTCCTGTGTATCTGTGGCGCGGAGTTGCGCCTGTTAATTCAATTTGTGTGGCAGATGCGTTTTGAATAAAAATTGCAACATACGCGCTATCCGTTGGGCGAAACCCAACATTATCAAAAACAACTGGCGTAGTTGTCCAGTTGTCCTTCATCCGCTTTTCTATTGCTGCGCGTTCATCTGCAAAACTGCCCATTATTCCGCCTGATTATTACGTTTTGTAATATTATAGGACAAAGTTCATCCTTTATCTAGCTCTCTTAGCGTTGCATTTATTTCTGCTTCTACTTGCGCCACTGTTAGGTCAACAATGTTGTCCTTTAAATCTATAAATGGTGCATATTCTACGTTATTACTTATATAAACTTCGTTTTTTCCACTGATGTATCCAACTGTATTTTGTGTGTCTGCGCCGTAATACTCAGCCGCTGCGCTTGGGGCTTCTGGCAATACAGTTAAATCAACTACTTCCTCAGTAATATTCCAAGAGCCGCGCATTCGACCAGTATCCACTCTCGTATTGCCTTTCGCTTTATTTAAAACATCAAATGAAACTCTTCGAATTGCTGTTTCAACATTTATGCCAGCTTGTTCTATAAATTTAGAAACATCTAATTCAAAAGTTTTATTGCTCATAGTGAAACCGCCACATCGTAAGTTGCAACAAGATCACCCGAAAAGTTTGGAGTGACCTTAGTGATGTTGTAGCTCTTTGAATTAAACTGCACTTCATACCCAACCTCTGGCGCAAATTCTTCACCACTTCTTGCCATAATTAAAACAAAGTCTGATTTATCATAAGAAGCATCGCTTGCAGCTTTGGTCTTTGCGCTTGAAATTATTGCCTTACGTTCTTCTTCCTCAACTGTTTTTGTAATGACGCCTGTTTGTGCATTGTAGCTAGAAACCTCACCGCCGCGCATAGTGACCGTTGTGCCAAACTGGTTGACCATTTGGGCCGCTACTGGCCCTAAAGCATTATCAAGTGCTGTTGCCATGTCTTAGCCTTTTAATGGTGCGGAAAGTTCACCGCTGCTAATTGATGATGCGATAGCAGCGGCATTTGCATATTTCTTGTGGAGGCTTATGCGGAAATCTTGAATGTACATTTCAAACTTGAGCGTGTTGTCATAATAAGTGCCAATCATTAGTTGATCCAAAGTGTAATTCGTATTATCTGTGGTCGTGTCCTTTAATACGCCATCAAAATAATATGTAGTGTTGTTTGAACTCAACGAAGCATCCCTCTGCACTACAACGTGAACCCAGCTTCCGCTTGTTGCGGCAAAGGGGATGTTCGTTCCAGAAGTGCCGTTGAACCGCCTGTAATTTCCGCCGCTATGGATGCCCAATGCTGGCCCTTTTTCT
>Ga0209336_10000116_pt1 | contig 38332 bp, 42 predicted proteins | sample LinPmetageLP32_FD_184042 | JGI IMG/M metagenome (GOLD analysis project Ga0209336, IMG submission 184042) | Marine viral communities from the Pacific Ocean - LP-32 (SPAdes) (version 2) | ecosystem: Environmental > Aquatic > Marine > Oceanic | place: Pacific Ocean | collected 2009-08-23
TTATTCTCCCTACTTTGGAATGGCATCATCAGGAGCAATAAGTTACACAGATAAAGCTTATCGAGCTTACGCAAAAAGAATGGGATTCAACCCTGATGCTAACTTTGTAGCAAAGACGACAGGAAGTACAAATACAGGAAATACAAATATGGCAGCAATAACCACAGACGATCAACTCAGAGAAGAAATAGGTAAACTTGCCAGTGGACAACAGGGTGTTATGCCTAAAGTCGAAGCTGTACTACCTACCGTAAAATCAAATGAGTTGCAAACAACAACAGGAGCAACTGTTACTGGCGATGTAACTTCATCCGTTGCATCACCGATAGTACCAATTACCCCTGCAAAGCCAGTGGGTCAAGAGGGTGTAGGACAAATAAGTTCCGTTGCAACAAACGTACCTCAAATAGGTGAAGCAAAAGCTGCACAGATAACAGACGCAAAAGGTGTAATATCTAGCATACCACAGGGAACTGTCAGCCAACAATCTATAGTTGATCCTGCACAAGCCGAATTAGACCAAAGAGCCACAGTAAAATTTCAACTCGGTAGTCTGTTTGAATCTCTTAAAGAAGGTGAAGAGCTACCTCCGTGGGCAGCTCCTGCCGTTCGTAAAGTGTCAGCAGTTATGCAAGCAAGGGGTCTGGGTGCATCAAGCATGGCTTCTGCGGCCATAACTCAAGCTGTTATGGAATCAGGTATTCCGATTGCAGCCCAAGATGCAAACAAGTATGCGACTATCCAACTGCAAAACCTAAATAACTCACAGCAGGCTGCCTTAACTAATGCGGCCACATTCGCTGCAATGGATAAAGCAAACTTATCTGCACGATTGCAAGGTGCTGTTACCAATGCACAATCACTGTTAGCTGTCGATACAGCCAACTTATCTGCACAACAAAAGTCAAATGAACTTAGTTACAGTGCGTTGACGCAAGGCTTGTTTAAAGACACTGCAGAAGAAAATGCACGAAGAGAGTTCAATGCAAAGAATGAGACACAAGTGCAAGAGTTCTTTGCAGAGCTTGGATCACAAGTCGAAACAGCCAATGCAAACAGAACTGCTGCCGTACAACAATTTAATGCAGGTGAAACAAACGCTATGAACCAGTTTAACGCATCCATGACAGATGCACGTGATAAGTTTAATGCCAATATGAAGTTTGCAATTGATCAATCGAATACACAATGGAGACGACAAGTAAATACTGCAGGTACAGCGTTGCAAAATGAAACCAACAGAATAAACGTTCAAAATCAATATAATCTTACACAAACTGCACTGTCTCAGTTGTGGCAAAAATACAGAGATAATGCAGCTTGGAACTTTCAAAAGTCAGAGTCGGCCGCACAAAGACAACACGAAATAGGCGTTATGGCTATGGAATTTGCAAACTCACAAGAGTTGTACGATCAAGAACAAAAAGATGCAATTGGCACAGGGGTAGGTAATTGGCTTGCAACATGGATTAGAGGAGCTTAAATATGAGTCTTTTTGATACAATAGGAGATTGGATAGATACAGGAGTTGACTGGGTTGCAGAAACAGTGGGATATGACAGTATTCAAGAATTTGGAGAAGAAGTAACTGCAGGTCAACAACTTATAGGTGATGTAAAAAGTTTTACCAACAGTGACACATTTGGATTTATAAAAAAGGGTGCAGAAGCTTATAGTAAATCAGCAGGTTTATTAGATAGTGAAGGTAACAGAAAAACAAACTATTTTCAACCCCCTGCATCACAGAGAAAATCTACTAGAACTGTTGGACAATTAGCAGGAACGTCAGGAGCAATGAGCAGGGCAGGTGTTGCACCGACACGAGTAAACGTAGGATACAACAATCCTGATGTACGAACAGCGTTGACAGCGTTGATAAATAGTTCATACAATCAACAAATGAACAACATGTTTTCAAACTATCTTGTATCTCCGACAACACGAACTGGGCAAAGAACAATAGGTATAGGATCAACTACTGTCAAAGGGGTGACCAAGAAAACAAAGACATCTAGAAAGTCACGAGGTTTAGCATGATGATGGAAGATATGAACGAAGAAATGCAACCCATGAGAGGAACTGTTGAAGCAAAGGATGAATTTGCTGTAGCACCTCCGGGTCATTCTTTAACTATGGATAACACACGATGGTCGTGGGGTAATCCCCCACAAGATGTAGACCCAGAGATAGTGCTGACCAAAGCAATAGGCTCACTTAAAAAACAAAAAACACGTGATGAAATGATGAAGTTGCTTTTGGGTGGTGTATCAGTCGAGACTATGGTAGAAGGGTATATATTACAAGGATTTCACGATGGCAAGTTTACACCTGATGTTGGGTTACTTATAAAGCCACCGTTGGCTACTGTCATTGCACACATGGCAGAAGAAGAGGGAATACCGTATCGCATGTTTGAAAACAAAAATGCAGGCGAAGAAGATGTGATGGATGATAAAACATTCTTCAGGATGATTAAAACAAACAACCCACGTATGTTTGAGTTTATTAGAGAAAACGTAAACGAGTCTATACGTGAAGGTAACAAACCTCTTGAAGAAAACTTTTTAAACGCAGAATTAAACACGGAAGAAGATAAATAATGAAAAGTTTTGCTTTAGGTTTTGTAAAAGGATTAACAAACGGTTTCACACGTAACATAGCTATGGAACAAGAAGCTCGTGGTGCAGATGATGCACGAGTTGCCGACATAGAAAACTTGATGATACAAGCATCTTTAGATCCAAAGAAAAGAGTTCCTGAATCCGTTGGAAACATGTTGAAAGACGCACAAGGTCAGCTTGAAAAAAGAGAACCAATTGATATATTTGGTAGAGAAGGTTCTAGATTAAAACTTGATATGGATAAAATATCAAATACTATTAATGGATTAGACACAAACAATGCGATAAAAATAGGTAACTATTCTTTTAAAGCAAGAGAGGGTTATTTTGATTCAGGTATTCAAAAAGATAACTACACAAGATCATCAATGTTTTGGGGATCATTACAAGATCATTTAGCTGATCCTAAAAACGTTATATCTTTTAGAAAACATTTTAACAATAACGCAAAAGAACTTGGCTTTTTAAATACAGTGTTTAGAAAAAACAAAGTAAATTATTTGCAGGGATATTCTATAAACGAAAGCACTAAAGGTAAAGATGGAGAAATAAAAAGTCCAGTCTATACTGAATTGTTAAAAGACTTTAATATTGGGTCTGTGTATGATTTGTATGATGGCAAAGATAGCACCAAAGAAGATTCAGATGCTTTAAGCACATCTTATGAAACTTTTAAAAAAAATAATGCTATAGCGTATGCGAGGTCAGGTAAGAAGAATTTATTTAAAACAACTTTATTAATTCCATTTATGAAAGGTGATAGAAAGTTTGCTTTTGGATACGAAGCAACTAAAGAAGAAGGTAATCTTATGACTGAATTAGCAGACAGCTACGGTTACAACGATGTTAATCATTTTTTGTTTGATTATACTACAAAGTATGCTCCAAATAAAATATTTGAAAGTGATAAAGGTCCTTCTCTTTTAAACCAAGATGAAATAAAAGAAGGATATGGTTACTTGTTTCATGCTGTTCAATTAAATAAATTTAAAGTAAATGATCCTACTTTAGTTGACAAACAAGGTGTAATAAATTATTTGAATGAAAGTTTTGGAAGAGGTGAAAAAAGCACTCGACAAAAAATATTAACAATGTCCATAGCTTTACCAACACCCACACGCCCCGGATCAGATCTAGAAAAAAATGGTGTCTTAACGTTTGGCATGCCTAGAGGTGAAGAGCTTTTAGCTATACTGAATGTAAAAAAAGAAGATTACAATAGTGGTTTTGAAGCCGCAGTAAAAGCTCGTAACGATTTACAACGTCTTTTAGAATTAAGAAATAAAATTAAAACAAGTGACGGTCTTGCCGAAGAGATGTACAAACTAGGATTTGGTATATTCGGCAAAGGAGGTCAGGTAAGCCAACTTGCATCTATGTTAGCAAGTCAAGACGTAGACGATCCTAATAAAGATACCACTGAAGCTTTTCAACAAACCATACAACAAGTATTTAACAAAACAAACGTTGATGAATTAGGTGAAATAGAATCACTTAAAATAAGTTTAGCTTTTACTTTGGCAAGAGCTGCTGATCCTTCAGGTAGATTATCAAACCAAGACTTTGAAGTTCAACTTAGAAGATTAGGAGCAGTAGGCATATTTACTAACGTTGGATCTCAAATAGCAGCCATACAAAAAGTTTTAGCCGACACCCAAGATTTAGTAGATTCAAAAAGTTTATTGTATGATATCTATAACAAATCATCTGTAGGTGGATCAAATGTTCTTTCTGAAAAAGAAAGACGAATAATATACGCTGCAAAAAATTATCACAAAATAAGAAAAGAAGTCGAGACTGTTGGTGGTGCTATGTCACAGGGGGAATATGTACGTAAATCAACAGATTTAAATAGTAGTGGCGAACCTCTGTTTGTGCCTATCACAGATCCAAATGATCCTAACGCTGACACTCACGTATTGAATACTGATACAGGGGAAATTGTTCTTAGAAGTCTAATAAAAGATGGAGATAAAATATAATGGCAACTCTTGTTGAAGAACAGAGCATAGATAGCTTACCTAGTCTTACTCCTGAAGAAGCGAAGAAGAAAGGTATTGTAGACTATTTTGATAAAACGAAACAAGAGGGTGCTGCCGATGAAAAAGGTACTTTACGTATTAGAATAGACGCTGATAAAAAGTCAGATGAAGAAGAAGATATCAAAGAAACAAAATTTGTAGATGATACACAATTCGTTGCACCAGAAAAGAAAGATGTGATTGCTGTAAAGACAGTAGACAAGGAACAATCTGATGCCGAAAAGCCTGAAATAAAATTAGAAGATAAATCAAAGTTTGTAAAAAAAGAATCTAAAGTTTTACAAGCATCTATGGCTAAAGACATTCTACCATCTCCAAAAGGTCTTGTAACACAAGGTAAAGCAGGACTACCAGAAGGAACATCTTTAGCTAAATCAGCAGAAGAAGATATACAAGAGAAACGAAAGGCATCAACTTTCGATGACTTTTTAACAAAATTACAAAACAAAGAAGATATACCAGAATTATCTGACGACCTACGAAGTAAAATATATAATGTATATAGTTTATATAATAACCCTGCTTTACCTAAGTCTAAGAAAAAATATGAAACTATTTTAAAAAATGCTTTTAATTTATCTCAAAGAGGTAAAAAAGAAGAAGGTCCCGATATAGCTTTTGCAAGAGGTGTTAAAGTAAGACCATCAGCAGATAACTCTAATGCTGTTTTAAAAACTAAACAAGAGAGATACGCTGAAGGTAGAATAGAAGTTGCAAAGATAATAAATGGAACATTCAGTAAAATGAATGAAAAGTATCCTGATTTACAAATGAGTAGAAAAGATGAGATACGAGTAGAGCAGGCTATAATAGATAGAGTATCCACTGGTAACTTTTTTAATACCTTTATAGAAACCATGAGTGAAACACAAAGAGGTCTACTTCTTGATCTTCCTACATTTGCAGGAGAAGCATTTATTGCAGGTAATATAGCAAAAGACTTGCTTGATTCAGGACAAGACTTTACTCAAGCTTGGAGCAATTCTGCAGAAGCTAGAGAAAAATGGGCAAAGTCACACAAAGAAATATTTAATTATATAGGTGGTGAGTTACTTTCAGATCAAATAAATAATGTAATTATAGAAGAATTACAAAAGCAAGTTGGTCAACCCGGAGGTATAACTCAAGAAAGATTTAAAGAACTTACTGAAATAACTGATACATCAGGTAAAGTCGTAGGCAACAGAGAGTTTTTAAATAGAGAACAAGCAGATGAGTTATTGTTTGAAAGCATAGATCAATTAGCTAAAAGTGAAAGATTCTTTTTAATATATCTAGAAAACATATTAGGCATGTCAACACTAGCCAAGCAATCAGGTGTGATTGGTAAAATGGCAGTAAAAAAGTTAGATAAAAAAGTTTCTAAAGTAGAAGCACAAAAACCTATCGATGCTTACGCAGGTATGTCTTTAAGACAAAAAGCTAAAGCCATGACAAGAGATGGAGAACAGATATCTATAAATGATAAGTACCTTAATATAGGTTTGGGTCAAGAAAAAATATCTAATACTTTAAATAGAATGAAGGTTGCAAAAGATAATTTAATAAAAGAACGTAAAAAGTTTGCAAAAGGAACTTTAGAATATAAGAAGTTAACTAACGACATAAACACTGTGAGAGGAAAGCTATTTAGAAACTATACCTACAGTCTAGGTGCATACCCTATATTTAGAGAGGGATTTGGAATATCAACTCCTGCAAGTATATCACAATTTGTTGTTGCAGAAATGTTAGGAACAGGGGATGATGCTACTTTTGATTTTTATAACGCACAAGCTTTAGGTGCAGTAGCTTACGCATTAGGTGGTAAAACTCTTGCAAAAGGAACTTTTAATATTGTATCAGGAATAGGATCTATAGTCAGTGGAAAAGCTCCTACTGTAACTGGAGAAATGTCAAAATTACTTGCAGCATCAGGGTCAATAGTTGGCGTTCCAAGACAATTTTTTATAGATGGAAACATACTAAAATATGAAAACTTTTTAAAAGGGCAAGGTAAAACTTTAGATAGGAAGCAAAGATCAGCAATACAGTACGTATTTAAGTTAGCTGAAAAAATGAGTGAAGAAAATTTAGATCTTGTTCTGGACTCAATCACTGAATTTTCACAAATAGAAGCAAGAATAATAAAATCTGTAGAAGGTGCAGGTGTACAAGAGAAAGTTAAAAACTCTCTTCAAACCACATTTGCATCTTTAACATCATTGGGATGGTTAAAGGGTGTTGAAAAAGGTGCATCAGCGAACGTTGATATAAGAGACATGGCATCATTAAAAAATGTTGATGCAATAGTTGATTCTCAAATACAACAAGAAGAAGCATTGAAACTTGCTGACAGAGTAATAAATAATATGAAAGATACTATGTTAAAATCTGGAGTTGATTTTAATACAAACGAAGATGTTGGTAACATAATAAGAAAACTAGAATCCACTATAAGACGAACTCAAGGTGAGTTAATTAAAGATAAAGTAAAAGCAAAAAATCTTGTAGACGATACTTTATCTGCAATTTTAAAAGATGAACGATCCGTAGATTTTACAAGTACAGAGTTTAACACACTAGTATCTGCATCTCTTAGATTAGATATGAATATAAAGCCTGATTTAAACAGAGGTCAAGCCATAGAGAAAATAGCTAAAAGAATTAATGAAGCTCTTTTTGATCGTGTAGAAAGTATAAACGAAAATAAGTTTGATATTAACTACAAAAAAAATATGAACGTTTTGATTGAAGATATGATAGAAGGTAGAATATTAAAATTTTATTCTACAGCTAAATTAGGTTACAAAGATTTTGATGAAGCGATGTTATCAGAAAATAAAACCGTAAATGTATTGCCTTTGTTAAAAAGTCTTTATGCCAAGTCTGAAGAATTTACAACTAATAAGACTTCGTTGGGTAAATATTTTACTGCTCAAGGTAAATTTCTAAGCGGCCCTTTAGCTAATACGTTAAGAGCATCTATAAAAGAAATGGGTGTACGAACTTTAAGAAGTAAGTTTAGTAAATCAACGATAGAGAAACTTTTAACTTTACACAGACAGCCAACTGTTAAAAATGCAGCAGGTGATACTGTAGAAAATACAAAATTTATATCTGAGGATGCTGATGAATTAGATTTAGCTATGTATTATTCTGATTCTGAAGAAGATACGTTAGAAGCATTTTTAGCTTTACCTAGTGAAGTTATGGATCTGCAAGCAGCATTTAGAAATAACGCTTTCAGAACAAACAATCCTGACCTTGCACGTGAAGTAAAAAGTTTTGAAACCGAGATAGATGACTTAATAAGAAGGTCAGCAGGTGATTTACAAAATATGCAACAAGACGCAAAGGATATATATAGATCAAACGTATTTGACAGGACAAGAGGAAATGGCCCTCTGACAGTCTACAACAAATCTAAAAGTGATGTCATACCTCTGTCAACCACAAAAGGAGAAAAAGCAACTACGGATACACGTGCTGTATTTGCTAAAGAAACACCTTCACAATTGTTTGACCCTTTAATAAAAGATATACAAAGCTATGTAAAAAATCCCACGAACCAATTAGAAAAAAGTATAATAAGACACAAGTCAAATATATTTACACAATTATCGGATAGAAAAAATTTTAATGAAGTTTTTGATTTAGATGATCCTGATTCAAAAAAAGCTTTTGATGTAATTAAAGAAGCTATAAACGGAAGCGTTTATACAAACTGGGGAGATTCTATAGTCAAGTCTATAGAAAGTATTAGTCCTAGAGCAAAAGTAGTTCTAGATGGTCAAAAGGGTGGATATAATTTTGATGATATAGATATTGATAAACTTAATGAATTAACAGAATTGACTAGAGTTAAGGTAATAAGAAATGGAGAACCTGATACAGAACCTCTTATAGATTTTGCAAAACTAATTAGTGATCAAAAAGATATTGTCAGACAAATGAAAAGACATAAAGTTCTTCAAGATCAATACGCAAGATTTAAAACTAAAATAGATAACAGATTAAAAACAGCAGGAAGTGGTATAAGAGATAGTTTAGCTATTGAACAAGATTTTATAACAAGATTAAAGAAGATTGGTAAATTTACAGATTCAACTCAATTTTTTGATAGCTATGTAAAAAATGGAGACGTTTCAGGTATACGACAACTAAAGTCCGATCTTATGAAACTTGGAGCAGAAAATTTAGATATTTACGAAAAACAAGTGGATGCTGTTATAACGAAACAAGTCATAGAGGGTTTATTATCTCTTGGTGAAAGAAAAATTGTACCAGATAAATTCATCACTAAAATAGATGGAAATAGAAGTTCAGTATTTGCCTATGAAAAACCAGAATTAATTCTTGAAGCTTTAGAAAATCCCCAAACAAGAGAAGTGATTGACGAGGTTATGAGTCAAGATCACATTGAAGATTTATCAGCGTTAATGAAATATTTAAGAAATACATCAGGAGGAAAAGGTCAGTATTTAGATGCTGCACAACAACCTGCAGGTATGAGAAAAGCCGTGTTTACTATACAAGAAGCTCTAAGTAGAATATACAACTTAGCTAGAGGAATGGTTAGTCCTGCGTATGTTGGTTCAGAGTTTGCTATAAGAGTATCACTAAACGCATCTATGGATATGGTAAAAATGGCAGCAGGAGATCCTGACGCTGCAAAAGTATTAAAGGATGTATTACTTTATCCTGAACAAATGGACAAAATAAAACTAGATGAATTTCGTATATTAATGACTGATTTTCTTGTAACAGAACTTGCTCGTTCTGATGCAAGAGAACTTCCATCTTACTTGGAAGAAAAATTTTTTGACTAAGGAGAAATAAATGACACCTAAACAAAAGAAATTTGCTGCACTAGCACCCCCATTTAACAAAGCGACTCAAGCTGATAGAATCGCAGGTGCTACAGGTAAAACATATAACAACGGACAACGCCCATCTAAAATGTATGGTGGTGGTATGGTTAGAAAACCTATGATGATGGGTGGACTTGCCGAAAAGAATAGAAGTCAAGGCACTATGACAAATCAAACTGCTGATGGTATGGGTATGATGACTTCACAAAAGAAGTTTGGTATGGGTTACAATCTTGGTGGTGCTATCAAAAAGTTCAAAGGCTAAATATAGTTTCGTGACCCACTCATTATATCATCTGCACTCTTCCTCAAATACCGAAGCAGTGATGCTACCTGACTTGTGCCACTATACATAGGCAACCCAGTATTCAATTCTCGTTCGAGATCGTCAGGGGTAACTGCTTCGTAGTTCATCTCCACATTCCCCTCTTTATTTAAATACATTTCTAATGAAAATAATTTCGTTTTAGTTTTTGATTTCATGGCAAGGACTCAATTGACTTATCTGTAAGTTATAACAATCAGCTTTAAACGTATAGCCGTTGTTGTAATCAATATCCCCTTTTCTGTATAGGGTGGCTTCTTTGTAAAAGCTTTGTTTGGATATGCCACCAAGAATCCAAGCTTTACTTAAATCTGTTAGTATGCGAACAAACACATACGCATCACAGTCTTGTTTAGTTCCGTGCAACGCTACGGAACAATCATAGTTTGGTCTAGGTTTAGAGTTGCAACGTTTAGTCTTAACATCTATTCTCATACCATCCTTAACAAGATCGTAATCGTATGTATTCATCTGCTCTGCTTCAATACTATCAGCAACAATTATCTCACCTATCGCACCTACAACGTTACTAGTGCCACCTGTAATACTTCCCTGCAATATGCCCACAGTAGAAGCTTTTTCCCTCGCACGGTTCATATAATTGTTGTCGATCGGTATCTCTATCATTAGCTTGAACTCAAGTCCACGACTTCACAGGCATCTGCTGTACAGGCTAACTCACGAGATCCACTCGTATTATCTTCCTTTTCATACATAGAGAACTTAGTCCAGTCGAGTGACGATGGTACACGCCCATTCCATTCGAGATATTCGTCTGCATCTATGTCCTGATAAGGAGCTTGTTGGTAGGTGTGATCAGAGAATGGTAAGAACGATACCCCTGATGCAATATCAAAGTTATCATACAACCATGCACCCACTTCCATCCACTCACTTTCTTTTACAGAAATAGTAACAGATGGTTTGTGTTCACACCAATAAAGTGCATAGACTTTCCATAGCTCTAGTTGTTCTATTGCACTCATCTCTGTCCTAGTAATAGCACCACTAGGAGATTTCATTGGAAACGAAAAGACGGTAACACTATCAGGTTTTGTGATATCAGGTTCAAACGGTATATTCTCTTCTTTCATGAATTGTGTAAGTGGATCTTTGTTATCACCACGTACAGTTCTTACATAAAAAGGATTGTGTCTAGCATGTATACCTGACGCTGAATCAGTAAGTTGCGATACAGTACCACTTGGCTTTACACATGTAATAGCCGTACTTCTTGGTATGCCAATCTTTTCTGCATACTCTTTGTTTGTATCTACTGCAACCTGTTTCATCTCTTGTAACCAAACCTTTGAATCGACTTGTCTAGCCAACACATAATTATCCATGATACCAGTTAATGAAACACCTAGCAAGCGTTCTTCTTCAGTATTTATTCTCCATATCTTTCGTAGATATTTTAGGTCTGTAAGAGTAGATTGAAATGTACCCAAGATAGTTGCAATCCTTACTTTGGATCGTAAGCTTATCAAGTCATCACTCTCACGAACTACAACTTCAGATAGATTACAGAACTGATATGGTCTAAGTATGATCTCACTGCATGGGTTAGTACCCCACATATGTCCTGTCTGTCGTCTGCCATTCTTAGCTACCTGATCATCGGCAGCCTTACGATTGAACATGCCACGTTCACCTGACTTAGACTCATACAAAGCTAACCATTCTCTCATGTAAGTTTCCATGCTTGGCTTGCCTTTGTATGCCACAGAGTTGTTGGCTAAAGATCGTTGTCCTTCGTTCTCCCACCATTGACCTGTCTTAGCATGAGCCATTTGATCATCGTTTAGGTTAGATAGACTAATTAATGCAGATCGTCTCACTCCACCAACTACAACAACCTCACCAACTTTACACATGATATCGTGGCACTCGATAGGGAATAGCTTTCTACCTTTTGCTTCTTTAAATTTATCTACAGTAAACTTGAATAAGTTAACCAATGGATCAGCACCTGATGCTCTACCACCCATAACTTTTAATCTTGCACCTGCAGGTCTTACCTTAGACACATCCCAAGATGGTATCATTCCTGAATAAAGTAATGCAACAAGTTCACGATAGGCTTTTGCCCATCCTGCTTTGCTATCATCTACAATAATAACAACGTCAGAATCTTGCATGTTCTCGCTGATGATAGGTAGCTTGTCTACATTCTCACGTTCAACACTAAATCCTACACCTGTACCACACATAAGTATGTACATCGCTTCATCAAAAGATCGTGGACTATCTACAGGTAAATAGCTACAGTTGTAACCACACACGTTATCTCTTTTCAACGCCTGTCCTGCCGTCATCAAAGCTCTCATAGATGGCATAACACTAAGGTTGGTTATGTATTCTTCTATGGCTTGTTTATCTACCTTATCTATCTTGTAGTTGTGCTTCTCAAGTAAAGCTTCTTCCATAAAGTTTATGTATCTTGAAACTGTTTCACCCCAGTTTTCTCTTCTTCCTTCTTCATCAAGCCAACGAGCATATCGTGATTTGTGTATGAACTCTTGGTATGATGTTGGTAACATATTAGATGACATCTTAATCTTCCCCTTTTTTTATTGTTTGAATTAAACGGTTTAAGTACCACTTTGCTTTTTCTAGATCTTCTACACCATTCTTATATTTATATCTACACAAATATTTAAGAATATTGCCTTGAAGATACGCTTCAAATCCACCACCTGTGACGGACTCTATCATGTCTATAGTCTCCATGCCTGCTTTATTATAGTGGGCAGGACTATTAACCATGTCCTCTTTGTTTTTGCCTGACAGATATTTAATTTCGTTCTCTGTCTCTTCTAGTTTCTGTCTCATGTATTCCATATGCCTTAACATTATTCTTTACCAAAATCAACTTTAATTACATTGTCTTTGTACTTTATTGTCTTGCCCTCTTCATCGAGTACCTCACCAAACATTCGTCTAGATACATAGTTGTATGCAAGTTCTGATGTACCAAAGTTAAATACTTCTTCACTCTTGCCCATGAGTAGTCCAACAAGACCTTCATGTATTATTGATCCTACAGAGTGATCAGCTTCAGACTCATATTCTTTCTCTGTCGTATCATATGCACTCATCTTGAACTTATCGTCACCGACATCTGTAAGTATAATATAATAATGACCTTTTTGCAAATTCATTTTCTTTGCAAACTTTATTGCATCTTCTTCACTTTCCATTTTTGTACCACTCCACAGGTATTGACTTCTCTGCCCATCTGTAATCATGCTTGTTGCACCAGTCAGCATAGGTTGTTTTACTGCCTTTGTAAATTTTATTTCGTGCGTTCATAAATACAAATCGTATATCTAAATCTTTGTGTTGTTGTTTTACCAAAGCCATCTTCACTCTATCTGCCTTATCCAAATGTCCTTTTGCTTCTACATAGATACCACTCTCGACTATATAGAAATCAGGAGTGTACGTTCTAGGTTTAGGTATGTAAAGAAACTTCTTTGATTCATACTCAAACTTAACTTTGTTTTCAGCTAAACCTTTTGCAAGATGCAACTCAAAGCGTGATCTGTATTTCATTCTGTTCATATTGGTATCTTCAATCCTAATGATTGTATCCGTTTGTTTATGTACCCTGCCAGTTTGAGGGATTGTTTTCCTATTGTAATAAGTTCGTTTGTTAAGGGGTATATCGGCAGGCATATTATTTTACCCTGACCCAATACATAGTGTATTGTTTGAAATTCATTTTCTACCTTTAATATATCTCGTTGTTCAGTAGGAGAGGTGAGAGATCCATTGTCTGAAAAGTTTTCACGAAGAGTAAGGGGAATACCTCTATCATGTTGACGTAAATAAACAATGTCTCTCCCACCACCTGTCTCCACATGGGAGTCTATATAAACGTGGTACAAGTCCTCGTTTAATTGCATAAGATCTTTTTGGTATTCACGTACGTACAAGATTGCCATTACAATGATTTCCTCTTCAATCTAGAATACCATACTTGAGGTGGCTGTTTAGCTTTCGATGTTATCTTATCGTGTACTACTGCATTTTTCCAACAGTGTGCTTTGTATCCACACATGTTACACGGTCTAGGTAGTAATTTGTTTCCTGTCCTGACTTCTTGACCATCTTGTTTGTACACCTCAAATACATCTTTGAATGGTACTTTGAACTCAAGGGATTCATCTGTCAATACTTTAATTCGTTCTTTGGCATCTGCCATATATTCTTTTCTATCGTCTGCTTGCCAGTCAGGTGCTTCAACCACAGTGACTTCACCACTTGATTTGTTTATTACGATCCAACCACCAAACGGTAATCCTGTTGCTTCCCCATACAGATGTCCTTGCATAATGTAACCAAAGGGGTCATCCTCTTTTATTTTTTCGTATCCACCGTAACCTGTATACTTAAACTTGTATGCCCACTCACTTGCAGACTTTATATCCCAAACCTTATCTTGTCCAAACTCATCACGTATAATCAAATCCAACGTGCCACTCACATTTGTACCACCTATGTTTAGACTGACGGCTTTCTGTTTTTCTATAATATCAATGCCTGCCTGTTCTAGTACAAGAACGGCTATAGCTTCTACAAGATCTCCAAACAGAAACCTGAATAGCATATTGTATTGTACCTCTTGTTCAACGCCTTTCTTTTCAAGCAGTTGCTGACACAGAGGTCTACCAAGACCTGACATTCTGATCTTGTATTGTCTTTGTTTATTTAATTGTGTAGTAACGGAATCTCTGCAAGAATCTGCAAAGTCAAGAACGGCTTCAGGGGGAATTGATACTTCCCCCCTACTTGCACGTTCCATATAGTCTTGTATTTTAAACAGGAGAAGCATTGAAATCGTCTGCCAAGCTTTCTTCTCCAACCACTACCTGTAGCTTTGCAGAATCTCTGTTCTGCTCTAGTACAGATTGATTGGCTGCCTTGACTGTATCGGCAAACTTCTTCATTAACTCCTTATCTTCTGCAGATATATTAGTCTCACTGTGAAGAGTTGGAACAGGTGTCCAATATGTAACCGATCCCTTCTTCTGTTTAGCCGTACCCATATTGATCCAACATTTCTGCATGATCTTTTTCTGCTTGGTTAGGCTATCAATAAAATTCCTCATCGGAACAAACCCTGACTTCTTAAAGTATGCAACAACAGGATGAGCATCAATCTTGATTGCTTCCTTGTTACCCTTAACGAAATCACCTGATATCACACAGTACAACACTTGATTGCATACTGCCATTCGTGATCTTAACTTTGTAGGATCATCGTCTTTAAGTTTCTCTTCATCTGCTACAGATAGACGACCACACTTGTTGCCACCCTCTGTATCAGGAAAGTCACCTGACAGAGTTGGTTTCTGTACAGACTTACAAGAAAACGTTCCTTGATCCTGATCGAACACACTCCATTCATAGGTTCGTAGTATTGGTCTAATCTTTACTGTCTTGGCGTAGACCATTTCGCCTTCGTACATCATCTTCCAATCGCCACGTGTCAGGGAAACACCATCTTCAGTTTCCATGTCGTAGTTTATGTTTAGTCTTGAGAGTCCTTGATTTGATTTCTGTGTCGAAGTCTGACCAGTCAATGCCATCAAAGATTCCATGTCGTCACTACTGAAAGAGTTAACAATGTTATCAATAAGTATCTCACCGTCAGTAGCCATAGTAGTTTGTAAGTTTTCCAATTTAAATATCCTTTTCTATTTATTTAAGGTTAACGTAATCAGAGGTTACAGATCTACTTCAGATAAGTCAAGCCAATTCTTTCCTATTTTTAATTCGATGCCTACAGGCATGTCGTATTCTATGCCATACCTACGTTTCGTCTCACTTGGTAGACACAACATTGCTTCAGATAATACATCAATACACTGTTGCTTTTCGTTTGGATGAACATCAAGAACAATAGAATCGTGTACTGTGTTGCAAATAACTGACTCCATTTTCAGTTCTCTCATCTGTCTATCTAGCTCCACCAACGCAATAGGCAATAGATCAGCCGTAGCGAACCCCTGAACAGGGTAATTACAAATAGCAGTACGATTGGTAGCTGTACCCCACTCTGTCCATCTAGCGTCAGGAAAACAGTATTCTCTTCCTGACGGTAATTTTATAATTTTTGTAGTCACGGCTTGCTTTTCAAGTTCTTTGTGCCACTCGCTTACCTGTTCATACTTCTCTTTAAATCTTTTGTAGTATGCCTGCTGACTTTGTGTACCACTGACACCTCCATACAACGGTTTGAATGTGTGTGCCTTTGCTTCCTGTCTAGAGCAGCCGATTATAGATGCAGTATAGCTATGTACATCTGTACCTTTCTTTACATCTTCATACACCTGACTATCTTTTGCAAGAAAGCCTGCCACTCTGAACTCCAACTGTGAGTAGTCACCCTCAAGTATAAACCCATCATCAAATCTACTTTCGACAACCTTACGTATGGCAAATGTAGAACCACGTGGCATGTTCTGAAAGTTAGGATTACGACTAGATAGCCTACCTGTTGCTGTTACACATTGCATAAACTCAGGATGAATAAAATTATAGTCATCGACATTGTTCTTCATTCCCTCTACAAAGGTAGACAGATAAGTACGCAAAGCATTGTATCGAACATAAGCTCCACAGAACTCACGTGCATCACCACTTAGTTCAGATAGTCTATCTTCTAATGTTACCTTGTCTGTCTTGAAACCTGCTGATGCTGTATCTCTTGGAGTACGAGGTATGAGCTTGAAACCTGCCACCTCGCCTGTAGATGTATAGACTACACCTTTGCCCTCACAAATTTTACATATTCGTTTAGCTTTACCGACACTACCATCTTTCTTGAGAGGTGTTATCCTACCTGATCCACGACAAGTCTCACATTGACGACCTACTGTTTTGTAAACTATGTCAGTCATACGCCTTACATATTGTACAAAGTCTTTGTTCTTCATACGTGTTCGTAGTTTAGGCTTGATTGTATTGCCACGCATCTCATGTCCAAGATTAAATGTGAGTGACCACAAAGATTTATCTTTTACCTTTCGTGAGTAAAGCAACACACTCTTGTCATCAGGACTTGCAAGATTGATAGGAGTATCTCCCATTGCGTTCTTGGCTAGTCTGTTCAGCTTAGTTTCCAACATGGTCATCTCCTCCATGTATTGTTTTTCAATTTGTTCTAAGGTATCTGTGTTTATCTTTAGTCCGTTGTGTTCTATCCTAGATAGCGTGTTCGTCATCTCGAACGACAGTTTTAGTGTTTGTTTCATATAATTCCTCGAATGTTAAGCCAAAGGCTTCTAGTTGTTTTACTGCAACCTGTTCAGTTGCGACTACATCGGCAATGCCGTATTCTTCTACTATCTCTGCAGGTATGTCATAAAATGTCTTACCATCTTTGAGATACGGTTTAACTAAGTCTACTTCTTTTTGAGTAACCTCATATCGTTTTGCAAGAGACTCAAGTGACAAAGACCAACGCCTACCTTTTGATCTTAGGTATTCTGCCACCATCGTATCGTACAGAACTCCATCGTAAGTAAAGCCACATGATCGCAACCATGTTATGTCGAACTTTATATTTTGTCCAATCAGAACATCTGCCTTGTCCAAATCTTTTTGTATCAAATTTACAATATCTGACTCATAATTGTACTCACTATCTTTGTGATAGAAAAACTTATAGTTAACGTGATCGTTTAACAACCACTTCCAACCTATTGATACTAATCGGTTATTGAAGTAGGGCAACGCAGTAGTACCCCCACCCTCTTTGTCTCTATGTGTAGTTTCTACATCTAAAGTTAACACGTTCATTAATAATATATCCCCCTTGAAATATCTATTTGGGCATTGATCATACCATGCCACCCATTGATCTTGTTCTTAGATATACAGATGTGTCTTACTATGTTATCTATCTCACTCGATCCTGTCTTGCCTATACCTATAATGATATCAGCTTCACCTGCCTTGCCTGTCTTGGAATTGTCAAGCATGGCATAATCAATAAACTGTCTGTCGTGAGCATCGTAACTTGCTTGGCTTACTGCCCACACAAGACACAGATTTCGTTTAGCTATCTCTCTTGCAGACACATAAGTTTCCTTCAAACGTTCATCTCCACGATTGTACTCACCACGTATTCTGAATTTGTCTAGCTGATCACAGAACATGACATCAGGTTTGTTCAGCTTGGCATACTCATCTACCTCTTCTACAGATGTACCCACCGAATCCATGATAGTCAGGTACGGTTCTATCTCTGTCTTGTATCTATCTAGGAGACTAAACCTCTGTGCTACCATCTCCTCCTTTGTCAGTTCAAAGTATGATTGAATGATACGTAACTTGATTCGCTTGGCAGGTTCTTCGTTTGCCCAATACACAACCTGAAATCCTTGACGTATGTACGATGATGCAAGAAAGCAACAGAACGTTGTCTTACCCACTTCAGGTCTTGCAAACAAGATACCTAAGTTACCACGATCTAAACCTTTGATGTTCTCATTTATTAAGTTGAATGTGAATGGGAAATCATTGTCACCTGCTTCTTCAGATAACAGTTCGTTTAAATCTTTGTCAACAATAGTGTAGGTTGTTTTGTCACCTATCCTACCATCATCTACACTTTCGATAAGTTTCTTTAACTCACCGAACTCATCACTGTCACCAGTGAATATGTCTAATGCTTTCTCTCCTATCTGTCTAGCTTTGTCTCGCAGCCAAAGGTTGTTTACAATGTCAGTATGTAACTCATCGCTTTCTTTTGGTGCAATGAGTTTTACAATCATATCCTGTACACGATTCCTAGCTGAATCAGGCATGGCAGGATTACGATCATTGAATATTGTAGACAGTTCAGGAACAGACAGACTACGATCATACTTGGTATGTGAATAGACTATCGTATCGAATATATCTTTTAATTCATTGTCGAACATAGTCCGATCAATTTTATTTTTTACTTTGTTGAAGAAATCAATATTGAGACAAAAACCTAGTACTTGTCTGTCAATCGATATAACGCCTGATGAACTCATTTCTTTCCCCTTTTTCCATATCTTTCAAATCCTTGTTCAAAACAATTAACTTAGTTGGAACATAGTTCCGTAACTTTCTTATCATCATGTATGCCTTAGACGTTGCATCTTTGTCAAGTGCTACATAAACTTTGTCAAATCTTTTTATTACATCGATGTGTTCATCAAGTAATGTTGTTCCCATCAATGCTATTCCAGTCGCAATTGTGCTAACAGTGCAAGCACTAGGACAATCTTCGACAATAATTCCACAAAATCCGTTTCCAGATAAAAAAGGATCTCTGCTATTTCCATATCTTCTCCATTTTGGTTTACTTCCATTCAAACTTCTACCTGTACCATCGACTATCTTTCCGTCTTTCTTGACAAGGTACACTACTCTATCTTGTTGAAAGTCATATCGTATGTCAGCCAATCCATTTAGGTAAGCATCGTACGATCCTACTTTCTTTACATACGCTTCTGCTTCTTTACTTCGTGAAAGCGAAACAAATGTATTAGGTATGACAAAATCTGTGTCGTCTACTTTCTTATCGACACGTTCTTTAAATGCAACCTTTGAGTTCTCTTTAGTGAGTTGCACTCCTGTAGATCCCTTAGTGTGACAGTCAGCATGAAAGCAATACCATAGTCTTTCAAATCCTGTATCAGTTACACTAAAGGTGTTACTCCTATGACAAGCAGGGCAATCACCCCTATAACGCCCATAAGATACAACATGTAAATTTCCCACATAATTCTTTATCCATTCCATTTCCAAACCATTACTACGCAATAAACTTTATGTCAAATAAAAAAATAATTTGACGTAATTTTAAATACGTGGTATGTGTGTGAAACCCTTTGGGAGAATACACACTATGACTAGACCAAACAAACTATTTAAAGATACCACATCGTATAACTTAACGATAGAAAAAAAAGATTACGAAGAATTAAAAAAGTACTCGACAAAAGAATCTGATACGTTTAACATGCAAGTAAGTATTGCAGATTTAATTCGTACATCTGTCAAACTTTACTTAGAGGATTTACATAAAGCATATGGAAAAGAAACAAACAAAGACAAGTGTGCAACAGAGAAGTGACGGTATGTGGATTGTCGATGCAAAGTTGTCAGCAGTACGTATAGGATTACAAGACAAGGAATTTGTCAAACGTGGACACAATACAGATTACAGATTATGGGTAACCTGTTTTGTAGCCAAGACAAAAAATGCTTGTGTTGATTGGCTAAGAGACAATATGGCTATGTTGGATAAGCGAAGCCAGAAGTACTCTGTTAATGTCAGGCAACATAAGGAAAGCACTAACTAACTTTTCCTTTCATAAGTTGGTGCTTTCATAAGCTCATATTTCTCCTTACGTTGAAGAGGGGAGCAACCTTAAAAGTTGCTCCTCTTTTTTTTTTGTTGACAAGTGTTTTTAGTTAGTTGTATAAGTTTCCCTGAGTGATATACACTCCTATACTAAGAACAGTTAAATGAAAGGAAACAGTATGGCTAAGAAAACAGAATGGGAAATAGAGAGAGATAAGCAAGTCGCTTTACGAACAAAGGCTATGAAGTCTCTTACTCCTGAACAATTAAGTACAATCAAAAAAGTTTTCATAACATTGGAAACAGTCATGTATAATATAAGAGAGATAGATGATATCTATTTGACAGATATAAAAGAGATGGATATCTGTATGTGGCAATTAAAGAATGAATTTAATTTGGGGAAAGACTAATGCAAATAGGAGATAGAATAAAAGTTATAGATCAAGAAATTTACGGTAAAATAATTTTTGATCATGGAAAAGAAATTGTTATTGAAGATGAAGATGCAGAAACAAATGATAATCAGCTTTGTTTTAAAAAATCAGAAGTGGAGATAACGAATGAATTGGCTTAACTTATGTAGTGGTGGCGAGATAGGTCGCCAAGCAGTAAAAGAGTTGGGGTTACCTGTAACTAATTGGTTTAGCTCTGAGATAGATAAGTTTGCTATCAAGGTAGCTCAAGATAATCATAGGGATATAATTCATATAGGTGATATAAGAAATGTCATTGATGTGACAAGAAACTTACCTATAGATGTTATTCTATGTGGATCGCCTTGTCAGGGATTTTCTGTGGCAGGCAAAGGTTTAAACTTTGAACATCCTCAATCGAAGTTGTTCTTTGATTTTGTCAAGATATACAAATATCACTACGAACGCTTTCCTCAATGTAAGTTGTTGTTTGAGAACGTGCGTATGAAAAAAGAATGGCAAGATATTATTCTGAATACACTACAAGAGATCAATCCTAACTTGAAACTTCACATGATCAATTCATCTATTGTATCTGCACAGAACAGACTACGTATGTACATAACAGATTTTGAGTTCGACATACCTGAAGATAAGAATGTCAAACTTCGTGATATAATAGAATGTGGTTGTGTAGATAGGGAGAAGTCTTATTGTCTAGATGCAAACTATTGGAAAGGTGGTAACTTGAAAATGTATTTTGAGAAGTCACGTAGACAGTTGGTATTTGGAGATGGTTGCAAACAGGTTGGGATAGCTGATCTGAATGGACATGACATACTAAAGCGTGTCTATTCTATCGAGGGCAAGTCACCTACATTGAATACGTGTAATGGTGGTAATCGAGAACCTAAAATTGTCTGTGGGGATAAACCTTTGAAGTCAGCATCAATCACAGGTCGTAGACTAGACAGACAAGGTATACGCAAGGATAACGATCTAACTGTTCCAATTACCCAAACCTTAGAAGTATCTGATTCTGATAAGTCACGGTGCTTATCTACATTGACTAAGGATACAGTTGTATCGCCTTTGCCAAAAGGTAGGTATCCTGATGCTTATGGAGAAAACGCTTTACATTGGAGAAAGCTTACTGTAAAGGAATGTTGTCGGTTGCAAACGTTACCTGATGATTACTGTAAAGCAGTTAGTAATAGTCAAGGCTACAAAATACTTGGGAACGGTTGGACTAACGAAGTCATTAAGTTTATTTTGAAAGGAAAAGTTAATGAAAGTAAGTAAATTAATTCATGATCTACATGAAGAAATAGATGAGGTAACAAAACAAAATGTTGGCTTACGAAATGCGAATGAGATATATAGTAAACAAAATATTGATCTACGTAAAAACCAAGATCAGGATAGTCTGAATAGAGAACTAAGCTCTTCCAAGATAGGTAACGTTATACAAGAACGAACTATCAAAGATTTGAAAATGGAAATCGAATCACTCAAGAAAGAGAATAAGATATTCAAGAAAGACAATCATTTGTTTAGACAAGATAACGCTGATCTTAAAGCTAAGTTAGAAGATGAGAGTGAGTCTAAGTGGGATAGGAAAGTCAACGATAGCATAGAAGAAGATGAACCTTTTCATACAACAATATATGATGAGAACATGAAGAGGTTAGCCTATCTAGAAAATCACGTTGCTGAAAACAGATATGTGTTTACTGAAATACCTAACACACCTGAAAACTTAAAGATGGTAAAGTTGATGAAGAAACACATCAACAAAAGAAAGTACACTTTACGTTGGCGTGGTCAGTATCTTTTGGATGGAGAAGATTGGAGGAAGTATACATATGGACAACCTTTGTCAAAGTCCAAATGTATTCGTGTCTATATAGATAGCAAGGCTTATTCAGTAGACACAGTTGAGGGATTCAATGCAAACGAAGTTGATACAATCATAGATGCTCTGAACTGTTGGGAAGATAAGTTGTCAGTAGATTTCTACAAAAGTGACACAGTAACACAGTTGCTTAACTATTTTGAATCTATGCGACTACACCTTGAGAACTCTGCATCAACACCTATTAAAGATAACGTCAACATTGTTATTCCGAAAGGAGACAAACAGTGTCACACCAAATGAATGACAAAATCGTAGACTGTATAAATGACGAGTGGGATGACATGACACGTGATCTTAAAGATTGGCTTAAAAGTCGTAAGGATGATAGCATAGATTCCCATATAGTTTACAACAAACTAACCTATCTAGAACGTGTGTGGAAACGAGAAAGATTTGACAGTTACCCTGATAGCTGATAATAATAATCTAAACAGACAGAGAAAGGAAACATATGTCTAACACAGATAGAGTAAGAGCTTATTATAATCTTCATCGAAAGTGCTTTTCTGTACAGGATTACAAAACAGGATTGGTTGTGGAACACACTAACAAGTTGCGTTTTACCAATGCTATGTTTGTCGTCAGGAAGTCAGGAAATGAGAAAGTCAAAAAAGAGGGCAGAAAGAATGTCCACGCTTTTGTCAACGGTATACGCCAACCTAAATGGATGACACCACACTTGAGTTATCAGGAAGTAAAGTACAACCCACACACAATGGATTACTTCAAGTACAAAAGAGTTATGACTACTTGTGATAATCTATGGCTTGACGTGGATAGGCATTGGATAGGTAATGTTTGGTTGTTTATGTTTGATGGTAAACCTTGTATCTATGCAGACATTGACAAACTTGATGACACTAAAGTTTTGAAGAATGACAAACCAAGCGACACTAAAGAAGAACCACTAATGGTAATAAAAGATGAAACTACCATTAAAAGGATTTATTCAGGTGGTGGATTTTCGATGGAATTTTTAAGGAAAAAGCAAAGGCAAATCAAAAATAAAAATAAACTTCTTGCAATCTAGTCTAGATAGTTTAGAAGATTAAGTACGTTCAATTTTAATTTAACTGAAAGGAAATAAAATGAACTATATTGTAAATGACTTCAATCATGAAGTAAAAACTCATAAAGATTTTAGAGATGTAAGTTTTTATGAAGATAATTCCAAAATAACTAAAGTTGATCTTCAGGCATTAATTCCTGTAGGCGTTAAATCTCATCCAATGGATGCAGAAGTTTTGGATACTCAAAAGCTTGATGGCTATTTTGGTTTATACAATTCTAGTCTAGATAAGTTATTAAAAACTCGCCCTGTTTCTAATACTTATCAATTAGTAGCTCATCATGAATTATTTAATGAACAAGCTAAAATACTTTCTCAATCTGATTTGCCACTAGATAATATAACCGTAAAAGATCAGCTTTATAAAGATGGTTTGCAAGCTCATAGAACAATATTTTTTCATGATCTAGAAACTACCGTATCCAATAATAAAGATAAGGTTTTATCTAGAATTGATATCTTTAATAGTTGTGATATGTCATGGAGCTTTCAAGTTTTCTCAGGTGCTTATCGTGATCTATGTAGAAATACTTTAGTTTTTGGTGGACAAAAAGCGTATCATCAACAAGCCAAACATACTAGAAACTTATCGACTACGGCTTTAATGACTAAAGCAAGTATTGGTTTGGAATTTTGGAATAACCAAAAAGAAACAATGTTAAATTGGCGTGCTAAAGATTTGTCGCCTGAACAGTTTGGGAATATTCTTAAAAATACTATCTGTAAAAAGAAAAGTAAATCTGCTGAACTTAATCTTACCAATCCAATAAATGAAACTAAGATGAATTATTTATTAGATAGGTTTGAAAAGGAAACACCTGATCTAGGTAATACTATGTGGGCAGGCTATAATGCTTTAACACATTGGGCAACGCATACTGATGAAACTATCGAAAAAGAAATTGATAATAAGTTAGTCAAAATTAGATCAGGTAAAAGTACTGCTGATGTTCCAAGCGTTCAACGAACACGTAATGACGAAGTAAGGCAAGTTATTGAATGTGAAAGTTGGAAAGAGTTAGAGATCGCTTAATGAATGATGGCTTAGAACTCGCATATGTCGTTTACAGAACAGTTGTCGTTATACTGTTCTGTTTAATTATTTACGCAATTATTCAATGGTAAATGAAAGGAACTTTTGAATGAAAGATAACCATATAAATAAAACCAAACTTCACGTTTGTGTTATTTGTGCAGAAACAATTAAACCAAAACTGTTGGGTTTGGATAAGGATGGCAATAAACATTATTGGTATGATGGCAATAATGCTGAACCTATTGCTAACGGTAAATGTTGTGACAATTGCAATTCATTTGTAGTTTTACCACAAAGATTTACTGATTTACAAATGTCAATAATGGAAAGGAAATAATATGAAAACATTAACAGACATTGATACGCAAATAGACGCAATTAAAGAAGTGTCTAGTAACGCATTAACCAAACACGGTTTTAGTAGATCAAGACAAAGGATTTTTGATCTATCGAATGAACTTAGCAATTCATGGACAAACTATAAAATTATACATGGCAAGACATATTACAAAGAGCTAACGCTATTTGTGGTTACACGTTCTGCTAAAGGTTTACGTTATAGATCAATAATAAAAAGATCAGGTTTACATGCCGTAACCGTTCATGATTGTTTGAGTCAATTAATTCAAGATGGATTAGTTTTAAAAAAAATAAATAATGATAGGCTAATTTATCGTGCAAAAAAATAACTTGCATTAAATAAAAATATCATTTTATAATCAGGCTAGGTTAGAAATTAATCTAGCCTTTTTACGTTTATGAAAGGATTTCTTAAAATGGAAACGAAAACGTATTTAATAAAAACTAAGTTTGATTATTCAAAAAATGAACTCGTTCAAGTTGACGGTAATAATTTAACTATTGAATTTAAAATAATGGATAAGTACGCCATGATTGAAATAGTTGGAAGATTAAAAGATCGTTCTTTTGAAGAGTTTAAGCATCAAATAATTTGTAATAAGAATCAAAATATTCAGGTGTTGCCAAACGTTAATGATCAGGTTGAAAAGTTTGATCAGCGTATAAATGAAAATGTTGATCGTATACATTTTGATCAGGTTTTTAAAAATGATTATCAATTGGGTTTGCACGGTCAAATAAATGAAGATGAATATATTGATCCTAAAGTAATATTTAATACTAAGCATTTAATCAGGGATACTTTTAAAACTGATGTATTAAAAGAATTGCAAGAGTTAATTATTGATGTTTTAGCTAATAGGGAAGATAGCCAAAAAGAAATACAAATTGATCTTGAAGATTTAATATCTGAAAAGGAGGGTTCATAATGGGATATCTTTTTAAAGAACTATTAGAGCTTATTAAATGGCTTTGTGTTGGGTTTGTTGGTGCTTATGCTATGGCAAGCTATCACGGTTTGGATACAAGCTTTTCTAGTTTGTGGGGTTGATCATGGCATATTATTTTAGTTGTAACGAATGTAATCATATTGAATATTTTGGTTATCTAGGTTTAAAAGTTGATAACAAAATAGCAAAGCAGTTTAATGTTTTAGGTGGTCAATTATCTGAGGGTCAAACTGTTCTTTGTACAAGTTGCATTTCAAAAAAAACAAGATTAAAAGGCAATCATTTAATAATTGAAAGGAAATAAAATGAATTATCCATCAAGTATAAACAGTAATGTAAGAGCTAATAAAACAATGTTTAGCTCTAATTTAACTCTTGAAGAAATACCACATCGAGATCATAAGTTAAGAAATATTGCAAAGGTCGAGAACTGTAAAAGCACTCGATCAGGTAAACCAATAGCAAATCAATTTATAATTACTTTGCAAAATGGAATAAAGATATTTCAAAGCTATGAAAGTATAATTTGTATTAAAGCCAATGGCGAAACATATCTTGATTATGAAAGGTGGAATTATTCAAATACCACTTCAAGATACCGTAAACAATTTCTTGGTGAAGATACTAGAACAACAAAAAATAAAATAGATCAAGGTAAATATGTTCTTGAATATTTAAATCAAAAGTTTTATTAATACTTTTATACCTCCAAGTTAAAGCACTTTAGATTAGCGTCTAAGGTGCTTTTTCTTTTAAACCTCTGATATATCCTTAAATGATTGTTTTGTTTACGTATTCGCCTTAAATGGTGTTTGGCGTATTGCTCGCAATAGTAACATCAAAAGTAAACCTTTGACTGTAACTTATACAACTTACTAATGACAAATCGTCTTACGTGGCGTGTATGTGTGTGTGATGTATGCAATTATATTGCTGATTGCATTTAAGTTTAGCGTTTGTCTTGTCTGCCTATGGTTATGTGTTCTTGGAGAGGTCAGAATGTCAACAAAAATATACCTATTGCGTGTACGCACGCATGGGACACTGGGGGTGGGGTAGTATTGGCATGCAATGTCGCCATATTTTTACTAGAATGAGTTACTTGTACAGGTAACGGTGCATCCCTTTGGGATAGCGTATAGGGGAGAGGGGGGTATGGTGTATTTCCCCGGAGGTTATACTCCGATTGTATCCATCAATTGCTATTCTGTCAATAAAATAATTATTTTTCTTGACGTATTCGTGCTAAGTACCTATTATATAGGTAACAAAGTATCATTTAAAGCACATGCAACCAAACATATCTCATAACAATAGTGTATTTGGCTTTATTTGTTTGATCCTTTGTTCAATTTATTAAGGAAACCCCATGTTTGAAGCATTTGTACTTATATGTCTCATAAATATGCCCACAGAGAACAGATACTGTGAGGAATTAGTAGACACACGAGGACCTTACATGCTCCAAGACAAGTGCCTAGCACGAGTTTACGAGATAAAACAAGAATTACATCTGTACAAACCCCACATGGAAGCACGAGCATATCGTTGTGATGAATTTACTCCCCAAACAGAAAAGCAAAGAACGTGAAATAAGTCCTCAACAGGAGCAATTTCTCGAAGTACTCTTTGAAAACGGTGGAAACGTAACCGATGCAGCCCTCAAAGCAGGATATGCAAGAGGATCAGTCACGTGGTTGCGTACAAGTCTAGCCGATGAGATCATAAGACGTACACAAAGCATATTATCTATGAACGCATTTAAGGCGGCTACACGCCTTGTAACCACTATAGATAACCCAGTACCTGAAAGAGGAGACGACCTACGCTTCAGGGCTGCAGAATCGCTGTTAAACAGGGTTGGTCTGGGAAAACAGGAAACAACCAACGTAAATGTACAGGCAGTACACGGCATTGTGCTGTTGCCACCCAAGAAAGACGTAACTATCGATGGAAATTGAGTGGTGGCAGTTTCTTTTGGTCACTATGGTATCAATTAACACAACGATTAACCTGATAGTGTTCTTTAGAGGTAGAAAAGTATTCAAAAAAGCAAATGACAGATAATGCACCCAAACGTGGTCGCCCAAAGAAAGACCCTAACGCACCCAAACAAAGATACAACTATTCATCTGCAATAAAAGCACGTAAACAGACACAACGCAGACTTACTGAAGCAAAGAAACGAGCAAAGAAAGTAACGATACAAGCAGAAAGCAAAAGACGTTACGCACGTAAGCTCGAAGAAAAGATAACCAAAGTAGATAAGGCACTGAACAGCAATGAAACTACCGTCATCGATAAACAAGATTTACAAGAGCTTCCAGATGTTGTTGAGCAACTGGTGGATGGGCGTGAAATTATTTTTCAGCCGAATGAAGGACCTCAAGAAGAGTTTCTATCCTCAAGCGAAAGAGATGTTCTTTACGGTGGCTCGGCAGGTGGGGGAAAAAGTTTTGCACTTCTCGCAGACCCCTTACGGTATTGCCACAATAGCAACCATCGTGGGCTTCTTCTTAGGCGTACTCTGGATGAGCTAACAGAACTTATAGATAAATCAAGGCAACTGTATCCCAAAGCTTTCCCCGGTGCAAAGTTCCGGGAGTCAAAGTCAACGTGGCACTTTCCGTCAGGTGCAACAATATGGTTTACCTATCTAGACAAAGATAAAGACGTAACAAGATTTCAGGGTCAGTCGTTTAACTGGATAGGCATAGATGAGATAACTCAATACCCCTCGCCTTATGTTTGGGATTATCTCCGTTCACGACTTAGAGCAACTGATCCTGAACTGCAAAAGCATCTGTACATGCGTTGTACAGCGAACCCCGGAGGAGTCGGAGGGTGGTGGGTCAAGAAGATGTATATCGATCCATCTGAACACAACTCGACTTTTCCTGCAATGGATATTGAAACAGGCAGAGCCTTTGTGTGGCCGCAAGGACACGAAAAAGCAGGTGAGCCACTTTTCTATCGTAGGTTTATACCTGCACGTTTGACTGACAATCCATACTTGTTGGCTGACGGACAATACGAAGCGATGCTACGATCCCTACCTGAAGTTGAACGTAAGCGACTTCTTGAGGGTGACTGGGAAGTAACGGAAGGTGCAGCCTTTCCTGAATTTAGTAGAGGTAAACATGTGGTCCCGAATTTTGACCTTCCACCAAATTTCCCAAGAATACGTGCAGCTGACTATGGGTATGCAAGTCCTTCTTGTGTCCTGTGGGGTGCTATTGACTGGGATAACAATATATGGGTTTATCGTGAACTGTATGTAAAACAGTTGACAGCAGAGCAACTAGCTGATAGAATACTACAAGTAGAACAAGAAGATCCGACTCCCCACTATACAGTACTCGATTCATCGTGTTGGAACAAGACAGGCTTTGGTCCTTCCATAGCAGAGACAATGATGAGATGTGGAGTGCGTTGGATGCCATCGGACAGAAACCGACTTCAAGGTAAAATGGAAATACATCGTAGGCTTGCCGATGACCCTCGAACAGACGAACCTAGAATACGAATATTTCCGAACTGTGTCAACCTCATCAAACAACTATCAGGTATACCTCTTAGCAAAACAAATGCAGAAGATGTGGACACAAAGGCAGAAGATCACGCATACGATGCACTGCGATATATGTTAATGACAAGGATGACAGGATATGTGTCGATTCATAAAACGCTTGGTGGCATTAAGAGTCAGGTCTTTCAGATGCAAGATCAAACATTTGGATATTAATAAATGGCAGAGATAACAAAAGACTCTACGCTTAGAGAAGTTTTACAATACTATGCTGATAAAAATAAAAGAAAAGATGCTTTTGTTACAGAGGGTGTAAAACTTTTTAAAGATATAGCAGATGAAAAAGGTTCAGCCGTAAAACTTTTTACACCTGATAAAACAGGAAAAACTTTATTAGCAAAAACACTCCCTAACATCCCTGAAGAAATTGGTCTTAAACAACCAATGCAAAATATTAGACAAGTTGGATTAATTCTAAAAGGAATTATTTCTCCTGATGACAAACTTTTAGAAACTCTACCTGACGCTTCTTCAAATTCAGAAAAAAATCTAAGGGTGTTTGGAATAGAAGAACCTGCAAAAGCAAAATCTCTTGTCACAATACGAGTTAACTCCGATACGATGAATGATTTTTTTAGTCAAATACATTCATTTAAAAAAGATAAAAAATCTGAAGCTATAGCTGACGCAGTATTATTTAATTTAAATACAGGCTTGCGACCTAATGCTGCAGCAGGATTAAAAGTTGGAGGAACTTATTTTCCTGAAAATGGTGCTATCTACATAGACGCAGAAACTAAAGGTGCAAAAGGTAGAAGAATAAATGTTCCGTTAAGTCCTCTTGCTGATTCTATATTACAAAAAAGAATAGCAGATAATAAAGTAAAAGATAATTATTTTTTTGTAAAACCAGATGGAAAACCTGTCACATCATCTGACATGACTTCACTTCTCAAAAAAATTAAAATAAAAGATTTTGTTTTTGATGCAAGTACAAATAAATACTATGATAGTCTAGCTCCTGAAGGTAAAGATGTACCCGGAAAAAGGGGATCAAGTTTACTAAGAAACATACATACTAAAATAGGACAAAAGGCAGGAATACCGTTTGAGAGAATAGCATACTTACAAGGTCGAAGTCTTGTATCAGCAGCACAAGGTTCAGTAGGAGAAATTGTAAGCTACGCTACTGATTTTCCGGGAGACATAGATCCTAAAGGTTTTGACGCACAAAAAGCAAATCAAATAAGTTCTATATTTGAACCATCTGTTAAAAAATTAAAATATAATTTGTCAGGCACACAAGCAAGAATAACGTCTAATACAAAAGGATTTGAAAATTATTTTGACGCACCTGTTTTAGATAAAGTAGATGAATCACCTTCGTCTAAAATGATTGCCACTGAAAATGATGTACTAGCTACCACACAAGAAATAAACAGCTTTGCAGATTTTACGCAAGAAGAATTAGATGAGCTTGAAGCAGGAGGTATAACTTCTGCTAAAAAAGAAGCAGAAAGCATAACATCAAAACTTAAAAAAATTGGAACAACAATAGTTGACAAGGGATCAAAAGCCATAGCAGGAGCTATTGGTGTTGAAGCTGCAAGACAGTTATTTACAGAACCTGCCGCCTTTGCAAAAGAAGTAGCAGTAGAGACAGCACTAGAAAAAGGACTAGGAACAGGTCCGGGTGCTTTTGTAGGTTTTGCTTTATCTCCAACAGAGATGGGTAAAGCTACTTTAGATGATTCTCCTGACGGAGAATATACGACAATACCTCTTGAACAAAACGTCATGAAGCCTGACGACATTCAAGGGGGATTTATAAATCAAAATCAAACAGGGAGACAATAATGGCACAAAACATGAATCAAGGTGCAGCTTATATTATGGGTTCAGATAAGACATCAGTTGATGATGCAATGGGTTCAGATCAGCTACACAGAGAAGGTCTTGAATTTTCAACAGAAGTAACTCAAGATGTTCTACAAATGGATATGCCAAAGAAGCAAACAAAACCTACTGTTGAAGCTTCTTTATTTTCTATGGCTGAACAAAGAGACTACTAAAATTAGTTAGGAATATAGTATGGCTGATGAAAGTTTTCTTCAACCTGATGACGACACTCCTGTATCTATTGAAAATCCACAAGAGCAAATGCCCGGATTGGCAGGATACGTCAAATCTAAATTTGAAGATTCAGAGAACGGCAGACGTTCTCACGAACTAAAGTGGTTACAGTCTTATAAAAACTTTAAAGGTATTTACGATTCTACAACTCAGTATCGTGACTCCGAAAGATCAAAAGTATTTATTAAGATAACTAAAACTAAAGTTCTTGCTGCGTATGGACAGATAGTGGATATACTTTTTAGTAACAAAAAGTTTCCACTTGTTGTAGAACCTACTCCTATGCCTGAAGGCATCGAGGAGTTTGCTCACATGAAAACTCCAGTAGACGAAGCTGAACAACCAGTTGATCCATTTGGTTTTGAAGGAGATGGTAGAGAGTTACCTCCCGGAGCTATGTCGGCTCGTGAACCACACAAGTTAGGAACGTACGGTAATGATTTTCCTGACATGTTGGCATCAGGACCTGCAAAGATGGGTGAGCCACAAGTTAAACCTGCACAGAAGATGGCTATGAATATGGAGAAGTGTATTCACGATCAACTTATGGACAGTAACGCAGTCAACGTATTTCGTAAAGCTATATTTGAATCAGCACTACTTGGAACAGGCATAGTCAAAGGTCCGTTAAACTTTTACAAACGTGTTCACAACTGGCAGATGAATCCTGATACTGGGCAAAAAGAATACAGTCCGTATGAAAAGATAATGCCACGTATAGAATATGTATCTCTGTGGGATTTTCATCCTGATCCATCTGCGACAAGCATTGAAGATTGTGAGTACGTGATACAAAGACATCGTATGAACCGTCAACAACTTCGTGGTCTAATTAAGCGACCATACTTTGATGCGTCAGCTATTGAAGAGTGTCTTACTAAAGGTCCTAACTACGAAGATAAATATTACGAAGATACTATTCGTGAGGATGATACTGAACCTTACTACCAAGAGAACAGATACGAAGTTCTTGAGTATTGGGGTGTCATAGATAAAAAACTTGCAAACGAAGTTGGCATGGAAAACTCCAACGAGATGTCAGAGTTTGATCAGCTACAAGTCAATGTATGGGTATGTGGTGGTATGGTTATCAGATGTGTAATGAACCCATTCACACCTGCAAGAATACCTTTCCAAGCTTTTCCATTTGAGATAGATCCTTATCAAATATGGGGTGTCGGTGTTGCAGAGAATATGGAATACTCACAAAAGCTAATGAACGGTCATTATCGTATGGCTATTGATAACTTAGCACTAGCAGGTAATCTTGTGTTTGACGTAGACGAAGCAAGCTTAGTCCCCGGTCAGAATATGGATATATTCCCCGGTAAGATATTTAGACGACAGTCAGGTGTAACAGGAACAGCAATCAACGGATTAAAGTTTCCAAACACTGCACCAGAGAACATACAGATGTATCAGATATCACGACAACTTGCTGATGAAGATACAGGTATACCATCAATATTACACGGACAAACAGGTGTAACAGGAACTGGTAGAACCGCTGCAGGACTATCCATGTTGATGGGTTCAGCAGGACTGGCAATGAAAACAGTCATAAAGAATATAGATGATCATTTACTAAAACCATTGGGCGAGTCTTTGTTTCAATGGAACATGCAGTTCAACGATGATCTAGGAGAGATAAAAGGGGATCTAGAAATAAAACCTCGTGGGGTTGCAGCAGTTATGCAAAAAGAAGTGCGTACACAAAGATTAACTGCCTTGCTTCAAACCGTATCTAACCCAATGCTTGCACCTTTCATAAAGATACCAAACTTAATAAGAGAACTTGCAATAGCACAGGATATTGATCCTGATACGTTAGTCAACGATGCCAACGAAGCACAACTATACGCTGAAATGTTAAAAGGAATGATGGCTAATGTACAACAAGGAACAGGCGAGGATGCTGTCGCCACTAATCAACAGCAAGGAATGGGTCAACCTAGTGGAGTACCTCAACAGCCTGAAGGAACTGACAGTCAAGGGTCTGGTAACGGCACAATCGGAGTCGGAGCTACGCCAACTGCAGGGGAAACTGGCTTTACTGGAAATGCTCCTAGAGTTGAAGAATAATCACGAAAGAATAATTAAGAATGTCTGACATTTTTGACTTTGCATTTGACTACGGTCTTACTTACTTTGAGCCACCTTCAGAGAAGAAGGATATGTTATCAAAGGAACAATACAGTAAAGGCAATGTTGATTTCTACGAGCAAAGTTTAGATGACACTTTAGGAACTGGCATATCTCTCAAATTTAAAAATGACGATGATGAAGATGATAAAAAAGACGATGTAAATGTAAATGTTGTAGGTGGTTCAGGAGAAGATCAATCAACCTTGTCGTTTTCTGAAATGGAATCTGTGTATGATAAAGGTCAAATTAGTTCTGCAAATATATACGACATGAGTATAGGAACTTATGGAGATGCACTATCAAAAGCAGGATTTGCTGATAAAACACCATTTAATGTTTTTGGACAAGATATATATACAGCAGGTGTACCAAAGACAGCAGCAGAAGCAAAGAAAGGACTTGAAAGATTTGTATCAAAAGAAAGTCTAGTAAATAAAGGTGTTAAGACAGGAGCTAGACTGCTAGGTATGAATCCTATGATAACGAGTGTAGCTATGGGTTTTGCAAACGGTAAAACAGTAGAAGATCCGTTAGGCAATCCAAGCTTTAGACCTAATCACTTTGCGTTGGGTGCTATTCACGATATAAATATGTCTATACAATATGACAACATAAGTGCTATACAGGCATCATTACGAGATCCAAAGACTGATACTAGAGGATTTGCTCAATACATAGGTGGTCAACTTGTATCACGGGCCCCGGGTGAGTTTGCTTACAGTGGCACTGGTGCAATAGGATTAAGCCAAGAAGAATTACAAAGAATAGATGCTTTGTCAAAGGGCATTGTTCCGAGTACATACGATTACAAAACTGAAACTGGAACAGCAGGAACACCTACAGGAAAAGGTGGTATGTATGATGATAGGGGTAGATATCACGATATAAATGGAACGTATGGTATGGGACCTCGTTCAGCATCAGAAGCTATAGGTAAAAGTACAGGACTTGGAACTGAAAAGATAGAAGCCATATTAGCTGATGTAAGATCGGATAAAACAAAAAATTTAAATGTAGAAATAGCAAAGGCACAAGCTGCAAACTTTGCTGAAGCACAGAGAAAACAAAGAGAAGAAGTAGAAAGACAAATACGAGAGGAAGAAGCTAATACAAGTATTCCTGATGATTATGGTGTTACAGATAATATATATTCAAACTTTCAAGATACAACTCCTCAAGTAGATTATAACACCTACTACGATAATAATGACAGTGACAACAATGATAGTCCGGGAGGAGGAGGTAGCTCTGGTGGTGATTCATCCGACATGGGATTCTCTACACGATACGGTGGGCAGATAGGACAAAAGTTTGCATTGGGTGGTAGAGGTGAAGTTGAACCTGCAGGTTTTATTGAAGGTCCTCCAGAAAAGTTTAGTGATCAAACAACCATTGCAGATGATATACCCCTAGAAGTTAAAGATGGTACTTTTGTTATAAATGCTCCTGCCGTAGAGTATGCAGGATCAGATGATATTAGCGAAATGTTAACAAAGGCGTATGAAAAAGTAGGACAAAGTATTGACAAATCTGGGCAAAGTACTACAATACCAAGTAGAGAACAAATTAATATAATGATCTCAAGAGGTGAGGTCGTAGTTCCTCCTCAAATAGCAAAGATCATAGGGTATGATCGTCTAGAAAAAATAAACAATCGTGGTAAAAAAGAAGTTACCAGACGACAGAAGCAAGGTAATCAAGAAAAGCCACAAGCTAGACAAGCTAGACAAGGTGGTGTAATAACCTTAGACGATATAAAATACAAAGAACGTTATTCAACTCCTAGTAAAGCCAGACAAGAAACAGAAAAAATATTACGATCTTTACCTTTAGCTGATGCTTTATCAATTATGATGTACGAAGAAGCAAACGTTTTAGGAGATAAAGGTTTAGAAGGTGTGGCTCACGTGTTTGTTAACAGAGCAGATGCTGAAGGTTACAAAGATTTTGGCAACTCTTTAATTAATGAACTTACAAAAAGAACGTACACCAAAGATAAAATATTTCAATTCAATGCCCTTGAACCAACTAAATTTAGAAATACTTTAAAAATATTTAAAAAGAACAAGAACAAATATTTGAAAATACGTAATATAGCAGAAGAAGTTATCGCAGGTGCTAGAAAAGATTTTACAAAAGGAGCTTTGTTTTTTAAAAATCCAACATCATCAGGTGCAAAAGATTTTAAAAAGAAAGTAGATTCTGGAGAGTATGTAGAAACAGACAGAAGTAAAAAGGTACAGGGTGTTTTTCAACATATATACTACAGACCTAAAGACTTTGGTTTTGTAACACAACCTTTACCTAAAACAGAGACAGGAATACCAGAAGGTTTTATAGAAATACCAGAACGTAAAAGTCAAACTAAACCAAGAATACCTGAATCAAAGGGTGGATCATTTCTGTTTAGAGGAAGTGATTATGAAAAAGGTGGAGCAACACCTGCTTTTTAAAAAAAGAATTAGTCAGCTACCCACATAAGTGGCCCTGACGAACCGAAGCAGCTACCCACAGCCAGTGGCACTGCAATATGAGGTATAAAACTATGGCAACACAAGTAAAGGGCGTAAGAGCCAACAAACCAAACGATTCATTTGGAGTAACAAATAACGAGAATCTTTATCGTGGTAAATATCGTGAAGATGTTTACAAAGATGAAGAGGAACAAACAGAAGAAACTCAAGACCCCACGCAAGTGGCTACTCAAGAGAAACCAAAACCTTCTGAAAATAGTTTTGCAGAAGCGAAGCAACAAGAGGATCACGATTACAAAAAGCGTTATGATGATTTAAAAAAACATTATGACACAAAACTCAACGAGTTTAAAAGTGAACGTGAACAACTCATGGGAGAGCTTGATACATTTAAGCAACACACTCAAGAGTTACCTAGAGGTGCAACACCACCTAAGACACTTGAAGAACTTGAAGAGTTCAAAGAAAAGTACCCTGATGTATTTCAAGTTGTTGAAACAGTGGCAGGTGTACAATCTGAAGCTAAGATTGCAAAACTAAGACAAGATTTAGAATCAGTTAAACAGCGAGAGAAAAGTTTAGAAAAAGAAAAAGCTTTTGAAGAACTTCTCAGACTACATCCTGATTTTGATGATCTTAAAACAAATGAAAAGTTTTTAGGGTGGCTTGACGAACAACCTCAACAATTAAGTGACGGTATTTATAAAAACAATACTGACGCAAAATGGGCAGGTAAGGTCGTGTCTCTTTACAAAGCAGAGATGGGAATCTCTAATAAGAAACCTACTAAGTCTAAAGAATCTGATGCCGCAGCATCTGTAATAAGGCAACAGCCTAAAGACGTTGCAACAAAGGATTCAACTAAAAAGATTTGGAAAGGATCTGATATCGCCAGACTTAAACCGTGGGAGTTCGAAAAGGTGGAAGCCGAAATCGATTTGGCACGGCAAGAAGGGCGAATTAATATGAACAGCTAAAAACCTCAAAAATAGGAGAGAGAAAAATGGCTTTCGGAACTGCTGCAGGATACGGAAATTTACCTTCTGGTAATTTCGCTCCTCAAATTTTCAGCCAAAAAGTTCTCAAGTTCTTCAGACGTGCTTCGGTTGCAGAAGATATTACGAATACTGATTACACAGGAGAAATTGAAAACTTTGGCGACACTGTGAACATTATCAAAGAACCAACAATAACTGTATCCAGTTATACAAGAGGTTCTGTGGTAAATACACAGGACTTGGCAGACGATCAAATAACATTGACCGTTGACCAAGCTAACGCATTTGCATTTAAAATCGATGACATCGAGGAAAGACACTCGCATGTTAACTTTGAAGCATTAGCAACTTCTTCAGGTGCTTTTGCTCTAAAGAGAAAATACGATGCAAACGTGTTGCAATCATTAGCAGACGGTGCAGGTCTTGCAGGTGCTGATGATGCAAGTTTATCAGGTGGATTAACAACTACTAATACAGCTTTAGGAACAGCGTCTGCTCCAATTAACGTGGAGACAGATGATGCAGGTATCAACCTCATGCTATTAATGGCAAGAATACTTGATGACCAGTCTGTTCCAGAAGAGAATAGATGGTTTGTTGCTCCTCCAATCTTCTACGAGAAGATGTTTCAAGCAGGTAACAAGATGGCAGAAGTACAGGTAACTGGCGATGCTTCTTCAAACCTAAGAAACGGACTTGCAACTCCGGGTACACTTGCAGGATTTAGTTGCTACAAGTCTACTGCACTAAATAGTACAGCAGGTACAGACCAAGTAACACTATCAGGTGTCGCAACAGACGCTTCTGAAAATGTTATCTTAGCAGGTCATATTTCTGCTGCAGCTACAGCGTCTCACATCGCTAAGACTGAAGTGGTACGTTCAACTGAATCATTCTCTGACGTTGTTAGAGGGTTACATGTCTTTGGAAGAAAAGTCCTTAGACCTGAAGCTCTTGTACGTGGCGTTATAGATTTTGCATAGGAGGGATAACTAATGGCTACTATCGATTTCACCATAACTGGTGGGGGAACTGTAGGTCACCCTGCTCAAGCAATCAGACCTTACATCATGCAGTCAAAGATATTTGATGCTGCTGATGCAAAC
>Ga0209336_10000119_pt1 | contig 38236 bp, 60 predicted proteins | sample LinPmetageLP32_FD_184042 | JGI IMG/M metagenome (GOLD analysis project Ga0209336, IMG submission 184042) | Marine viral communities from the Pacific Ocean - LP-32 (SPAdes) (version 2) | ecosystem: Environmental > Aquatic > Marine > Oceanic | place: Pacific Ocean | collected 2009-08-23
ACTATCATGAAAGCAAAGCAACCTGTTGATGAGAGTAATTTATCTGAATGGTTAGTAGTCTATAAAGATTACGATCAAATTACTCGTTCTTTCAGAATCAAGGCTAATGATTCAAACGAGGCTTTAACATCTGCTAAATCATTGTTATTAGGAAAGGTTTGCGATAAATTTGAAATGAATAAAATACAAAAGACAAAATGAAAATAGAAATTAAAAACCGATTTAGTGGTGAGATTATATTCTCTTATGATTGCGATAACAACACTATTAAGATCACTTTACTCGAAGGTTTGAAAAGAGGCGCTAACCTTATAGACGCTAACCTTGGAGGCGCTAACCTTATAGACGCTAACCTTAGAGGCGCTAACCTTGGAGGCGCTAACCTTGGAAGCGCTAACCTTAGAGGCGCTAACCTTATAGACGCTAACCTTGGAAGCGCTAACCTTATAGGCGCTAACCTTATAGACGCTAACCTTATAGACGCTAACCTTATAGACGCTAACCTTGGAGGTGCTAACCTTGGAGATGCTGACCTTGGAAGCGCTAACCTTATATACGCTAACCTTAGAGGCGCTAACCTTGGAGGCGCTAACCTTATATACGCTAACCTTAGAGGCGCTAACCTTGGAGGCGCTAACCTTGGAGGCGCTAACCTTGTAGGCGCTAAAAATACCGATACTGCATACATGCCTATATCTTGCATGTGGTCGGTTACAATAAAAGGCGAGAAAATAAGAATAGGCTGCAAAGAAAAAACTGTTACAGAATGGGACGAGTGGTTTATCTCAAACGAAGAGTACGACACGGAAAGAGGCACAGAAGAGTTTGCAAGAATAGAGGCTAACTACTTAGCTGTTAAAGCTTACTATTTACACATGAAAAAATTCAAAGATGCTATTCAATCCTAAAAACGAACTAGACAAAAAAAGAGCTAGGGCGTACTTTGAAAGACTGATCAATGGTAGTAATGTGTTTGAGATCACCAGTAAGAAAAAGCAACGCACGATAAAGCAAAACGCTTACCTACATGTTTGCATTACTATTTTTGCAAAAGAATACGGGGAATCTATCAAAGATGCAAAAACAATGCTTAAGCGAGATTGTCCACATCATGAGTTTACCAGATACAAAGCTATTCACCCGATCACCAAAAAGGAAGAAACAAGGCTAACAAGCACAGAGGAATACGATACAGAACAAGCGGGGAAGTTCATCGACTGGGTTAGGGAATACGCGGCAATTGGTGGAATTTACATTCCTACATCACAAGAATACTTGTCAAACAAATGGGAGATAGAGCTAGAAATTGAAAAACAAAAAAAGTACTTATGAAAAAGCAAAGAATTGAATACTCGTTAATTGTAGTTATGGTATTGTGTGGAATAGCTCTTTTTGTGTCCAACATAGTATCCAGTGAATTAGGCTGTTTTATTAGTGGTATTGGAGTAGTTCTGTCATTTACTTTTTACTTAAAAGTTTCGGGGAAATGATAGTTGAGTACGAATTAAATATAGCACCGAGCACATGGGTTAGGATGACTCATAAAAGTAGGTTTAAGCCATCAGCCAAAAGATACCATGAATGGAAGAACAAAGTAGCGATCTTGTCTAAATCAATAGGATTGAAAGGATTAAAAGAGTTCTACGAAGTTGATTTTTATGCGCCTATGCCTGTTACTTGGAGCAAAAAGAAAAAAGCAGAAATGAACGGCAAGCCTAAGCAAACTATTCCTGATTGGGATAATTACGCGAAAGCCTTACAGGATGCTTTAGCCAAGGATGACGGTTATATTTATGGGTGCTGCGCTTGCAAATATTGGGCTTATAAAGGTAGAATAGTTGTAAGACAAAAAGAGAATTAAAACAATTAGTGAATTAAACACTGAACTTGATAAAATGAAAGAATTTAAAGGAACACAAGGTAAATGGAATACAGTTGAAAGTAACAGAGTTGTTTATGTAGAAAATAAAGAGCAAGTTCTAGTCGCTGAATTAGATAATCACAAAACGATAGGATTTAACCAAGCAACACCAACCGCTGTTTATTTTAACGCCAAACTAATAGCGGCGGCCCCTGACATGTTAGAGGCGTTAATGAGTTTGGAAAATTATAAGGACTCAATACCAAAACAAGTACTAGACAAAGCTAAAAACGCTATTGAAAAGGCATTAGGTTTGTATTAAATATTATTTGAATCATATAAAGCAGGAAACAATGAGTGAATTAAAGAAAGGTATTGAAGTAGGGGATTGGGTTTTAATTAAAGGGTCTAATCCTAAGCATGCGTTTAAAGTTACTAATATGTGGGAAGATGGCACTTTTAGTTTAAATATCACGGGTACTTTTTCAGGTGGGAGCTGGAAGCCTGACAGCCTGAAAAAGATAACAGAAGAAGAAGCATATAAAATTCTTTTTCATAAGCCTATGATCAACGAAAGCTCAACCGAGTTAGAACAGGCTAAAAGCAGAATTGAAGAGCTAGAAGAGATTGAAGAGTTGTACTATGATAAACTAGATGATAACCGACAATTAACCAAAGAGCTTGGCTTAAATATTGAGAAAGTCGATTTTTACATTTACAAAAGCATCTACTTAGAAACGCTTGATTTGTTGATTGAAGCAAATGATAAAGGTAAAGAATTATCTATACATAGTACTCTAGGTTGTTTCAAAACACTTGAAGAATGTGAAAAAGAAGCTATTGAATTTACTAAAGATAATATGAAAGCAGCATATCTACTACTTTCTGATGACTACAAAACAGGTTATAAAGAAGGTATTGAACATTACTTGAATAAACATAATAACCTATAACCCCAAACTATACACCGTTTTAATGGCTGTATAGTATTAGTTAAGGTAGTATTTTAAACAGAATGAACAAAACATTATGATTAATAACACAGAGTTAAGAATAGGAAATAGAATAAATTATGTAACATTCGGAGGGGCTGAGGAATGTATTGTAGATTTAGATTTATTAAATGAGTTAGAGCCGCACAACGGAAGCGGAAGTACTAGAATGTATTATGCAATACCATTAACTGAGGATTGGTTAACTAGGATGAGAGATAATAAAAATATATCTTCCTTTCCTGATCATATTAAAAACGTACACGAAGCCCAAAACTGGTATTATTGGGCCAATAACAAAATCGAATTAAAAATACTAGACTAGTCTTAGTTAAGGTAACATTTTAAATAGAATAAAGATGAATGGCGAAGATTTTAAAACAAAATTACTTTCTAAATTAGAAGGAATTAAGGAAAGTTATGAAGACGGAAGTAAACTTGGTGAGTATGCAAAAGGTAGGCATGCAAGCATTAAAATGGTAATAGACATAGTCAAAACAGAACAAAATGGAAACAATACATCAATTAATAGTGGAAAGTGTTAGCGGTGGATTTTGGAAATTCATAGATTGGGTAGCGATAGGTCTTTGGCTTGTAGTGCCAGCAAAGATATTAATTGTATTAATAAACCGACCTTTAAGGCATTGGAATATAAGAAAACACGGTTATCCCCCAAGTCATTGCGATGCTGATGGTGATTTTAAAAGCGAAGATAAGTAATCATAAAACCACAAAAATAACCCTACAAATATCAAAAACCACAGTTACTAGATAGAGTGAATTTCAAAAACCGTAGTTCAATGAGCTACGGTTTTATTTGTTAAGGTTCTAGCTTAATAACCCGCCTACTTAGGTCGGTTACTGTTTCTTCTAACTGCATAAACCTCGATATTACTCTGGTTTGCTCTGATATGGTTTCAAGTAGCTTTACTTGCATTTCAATAGATTTCTCTTCTCTTTGCGTTGCTTCTTTACCTATTTCTAAAGAAGCCTTTTTGATTTCGCTTAGTCTTGCTCTCATGCTAGTTACGTATAAAGTAACAAACAAGACAGCTAAACCAGAAGCAAACGAAAACGCCCCCATGTATTCCAATTGACTAAACTTTAAAGCCTCCATTATTTTCCCCTTTGATTGTATGTTGTGACCATTGCATAAGCGCTAATTACTCCAAGTAAGGCGCATGTGCTTACTATAAAAATATCCATTGAGAAGTATTTTTAATTGTTAAAAATTCTGCGTTATTTTTCCCTCATTCCTTTCGGAAAAGTTCACAGTAATATCCTGTAATCTTTGCCCAAAGATAGGAACGTACTCCATTTTTTTTCTATAAAGCTCGACTTTTCTAAATATCTCCGTGTTCATAATGTTATAATCGGTCACTAATATCCTTCCCGACAAACTAATATTCCCATCAAGAAACAGATTAATTATACTTGCAGGCGCTTGCTTTACAATTAGCTGATATTGACTTATTAATTGATCTTGTATTTGCAGCCTGTTTTCTTGGCTGTCAGGATAATTATCTTCAATTTCTTCTGGTGCGACTTTTTTAAAGTCCCCAAAAACCCTAATATAAAAGGCCCATCCAGTAGGCAACAATCCATTAAAGTTAAACGCGCTTTGCTTGATGTTTGCCGTTTGATAACCTACAATCCTTACCGTTTTATCTGCAAGCTCATCAGTGTAAGGGTATAGCCTGTACAATACACTATCCACAATGTCGGTATTACCTAATAACGTCCTAACTGTTTTCACCTGATAAAGCCCCGGACCAAATACGGGTAGAACCTTTTCCCACTCTAGCACTAATCCTTGATACAATGGTTTTACCGCAAACCCGTCATAGTATGTACCATAAGTGTCATTATTTAAGTCAGCTACTTTAACACCGTCTTTGTACAACTCAAATAAAACACTATCCGATTGGACCACCTTTTGAAATAGAAAACTAGCCTTGTCGTTTTTGTACTCTTCACCTCCAACAGAGGCAAAAGCGTATTCTACATATTCACACTCAACAGCACAGTAACAAAAGTCATTGCGTAAAACTGATTTAATACTAGGTAATGTAGTACTTTCAAGCTGTACAGCTAGGCCACTAATAGAGATTAACTGTATATCTATACAGTCATCCTCTATCCCTTCAAAGTCATAAATTAACTCAACATCATCGAATCCCGCCCTTTGAGCCGTTGCCGTGCCTTTCTTTATAAAGACGTATACAAAGCCGTTTAAATCGCTTATATACTGCTCTGTTGGTAAACCTTCGCTAATGGTTACAATCGCGCCCTCTATGGCGTTAGAAAACTGATCTACAACCCTTAAGCAATATTGCCTAATTGGAATAGAAAACCCCATTGACGACTTCGCAGTATTATCAATAAAATCAAACAAGGGAACAGAAAAACCGTTTAGGCTTTTGCTAGTTCCTGTAATCTTCCCATTGGTAGGGATTGAAAAACCGTTTTGCGTTCCTGCCATTACACTCCGTTATCTCTTAGGAAAAATTCTACCCTAAATATTCGACCTATAACATCACCTAACGCTGACATATCAGCATCTACATTTCCATTTCCTAGACCTCCACTATCATTTTGCAAGGCTTGGTTAATCTCATACTCTTTGAATGCGCTCCAAGTTAGCGCGATTTCATCGTATACAGACACTTTGTAAGTTAGCCTAGCCTCTAAGTTAGCAGGGTCATTATAATTGTCATCATCAACCCATTCGCCATTGAAAAAGTTAAACCCCTGCAAACTAAACTCTACAAATTCACTTATAGATGTTGAAAAAGGTAGAATTATTGATTTTGTTGGATCATCTGTTGATCTTACTATCCCTCCTGGTCCTGTATTAATGTCAAAGCTACCAGTTACTAGGTTTCTTGTTATATTGGCATCTATCGAAACACCACTATTAACAGGGTCAAAGCATTGATTTGCTGCATCTATGAATACACCCAAACCTAAAGCACCTATAACATTAAACCCGTTCAATAGCTTGCTTTGCGGTGAATTTGACAAAGTGTAAACATCTTTGTCAGGCGCGTTAAATCCTAGGTCATCAGTCCAAAAGCAGTTTGTAAAAGTTATAGTTTCACTTCCTACTGTAATCGTGCCGCTAAACTTCTCCCCGTCTGCGTATTCTGTTGAAATATTAGAGCCGTCACCGTTTAAAGTTAATGTTTTTAAGTCTGTCCCGTCTAAAAGAAACCCCGACTCAAAGGCGCAATTTGATAGAGAATAACTAATAGTGCCGCCATTGTTATTTATAGATGTTCCTGAATTAAATACGCAGTTCAAAAACTCGTGACCGTCAATGTTTACGCTAGACCTTATGCCTAAAATATTAATTTGACAATCTGCAAAAGTGTTTCTAAAATATGTTTGCGCTGTTCCTGAATATATTTGATTTATTGAGGTTCTAACAAATAAATTATTCTTGCTTTCAGCTCCTAAGTCAATATTTACAGAATCAAATATTTTGCATCTTTCGTATGAGGTGCTTCTAAATCCTGTTTGACCAGCTACTAAACTGTTTATATTCAATAAAGTAATATTGTCAAAGCTAAAATTAAAGCCTTGCGTTACGCTGCCTCTTAAAAATGGGAAAAAGCCTGAACCATCTACCACTACAAACCCATCTCCTAATAACTTAATACCCTTCCCCGAATATATACCCGCAACAGTAACATCAAATCCGCCCTCATTATAAACCGCTCCATTTCTTAAAGATAGCGTTACACCGTTGTTAGTCATTAATGTAACATACTTCCCAATAGTTGCAAAGGGGCTTGATTCACTGCCTATGTTCGCATCATCGCCATCACGACCAGATGTATAGTAAGTAGCTGCTAAATCCCTCCAATTTGTGTTTAATGCCATTATAGTAACTCTTTTAGTTCTGCCTCTTTTACTTCAATAGCTAGATTTCTAGCGTCTAAATTTTCGGTGATTTTACCTATCATTGTCGCCAATAACTCACCAAATACAGTAGTATCTGTATATATCAAGTCGGATGTTCCGTTCTCGGTTTTAATCCTTATTGTTATTTGCTGTGCTTCTATTACTTGGAAATCCTTAACAGTTCCCGGTGTAATTCCTAACAAAGCGTTTTTTGTTTTTTCATCCTCGGTTACATTGTTAATATCTTCCAGTATTTCAGACATTAACGCCTCTTTTTCATCATCCATTTGATTTTATTTTTGCGGACAAACGCCAGTTCACCCCGTTTAACTTCGTGTAATCTATTAAGCACTCACTAACAACATCCCCATTAAGTAAATACACATTTGTAAGGCTTTCGCCATCAATCGGAATCAGTGGGTTATCTTGCTGTAATGGCGGTCTTATACTTGATAGTTCGTATATGCTTCTACCACTATCGCCTGTGGGTTGGGTCCTATGTATGACATAATTAGGCAAGGTAGTAACTGGATTGTCTTGACTCCAAACAACGCGAAATAAAGTATTTTGCTCATTGCTTATCGCTCCGCCAAAACTTACAGTGCCATCTTCGTTAAATGTGTCTATAAATGCAGACCATACAGGAGTGTTATTACCATCCTTGTTATAATCAAAACTATCAATATCACCTGAAAAGAAAGAAAACGAGCCGTTTATTTGCCTGTTTAGGTCATCTAATCCGCTAACATTTCCAGTTGCTAAAATCCTTATTTGATAATTTTCTACATTAGAATAGTTGGAACTCTTAAAGTTCAAGCCGTTGTTAGGTTCATTTGCTTTAAAAAAAACAGGGTCAGCGTTTGAGTTTCTCAACCATGATTCCCATGATATTTTCTGTCCTAAACTTCCTGTATATTTTTGGAATCCACCATTATTAACGCCTATGTTAATCACTGCATTATTAAATTGACTACCTTCATTTAATTGGTACCCTCTATTTTGATTTATTATTATCTGCTGAACACCTGACGATATTACAACATTTGACAAATCAAAAGTGAAAGAATCTAATTCAAAAAAGGTATTTGTAATCGTGTTTAATGCGACTAATTTAAAATCAAGGCTATTTAATAAAGCTCCTTTATTCAGATTAATGTCAAATTCAAAATCTAACAACATGCCGTCCTCGTTCCATACCAGTACAGTATTAGAGCCTGTATCGACTCCAAGTTGTTGATCATGTCCGAGGATGTTAAACTTAGGAAAGCTTATCAATGATGATAGTATGCTAACCTCTGAATAATTAGCCAAATCAGCTAATAATACTACGCTGTCAGTACTTAAGTTAGTAAGTACTGAATTAGCCGCCTCTACTCCTATTAAATAGCTAGAATCGGCTGATAATACTGCCTGCTGTAATGCTGTGTACTCAAAATCAGCAACTATTACTAAGTTCCCTCCCGATACGTTCGAGGATATTACTTTGATAATACCGTTACCAACTGTTGGCGGGTTACCTTCCTCATAATAAACCACGTCATACAGGAAGTTATCAGCAAAATTTGATATTGTATTTTGATACTCTACCTGACTAGGCAGGTATGATACAAATAAACCCACCTTTTCACCTCCAATAAAAGAGCCTGAAAGCTTATTTATGCTTATCGTTGCTCTAGTCTTTGAATTGTATTGAAGTGAGTTAACAGGCTCTAATGAGTTAGCATCTTGATAACTTATAGATAATATTTCATAATCAGAGTTTAACCCGTTCAGCGATTCATTAAACCAACCAACAGACCCTAGTACATTATCAACTATTTGCGCTATGCTTGTATTTGGGTTTGATAGTGATAATCTAAAATCAAGCTGATAGGCATGTTTTAGGCTTGCATCACCCTCTAAGTAATCAGGGTAGATATTGTTTTGAATGTCTGATAACTGACCATCAAGATAATAAGGAGCTATAATGAAAATATGCTCTACCTCAAATGTTTGCGAATAGGTGCTATTTGATACAAATCTAACTTGTGCGCTTCCTGTTTGCCCTCCCTTGTTTGTCCCTTGCCAATCCATTACAACAAAATCGGTTGATCTTATTACACCGCTTCCTATGTTATCAGCATAGTAAACATTATCTGAATCAGTTATTTTGCTTTGAAAAGTAAATGGCTCACTATTTTCTATTAGTCCAAACTTATAGAATAGTCCAGTAAGATAATTAGCCTGATTTCCCGCAACTGCTCTAATACCCACGTTTTCCATTACTCCAGTGGTAGGAGCGCCACTGTTTACCGAAAACGTCATAGTAGAGCCGTCCAAGCTAATACTAGTTATAGTAGCGTTAAACTCTATTGGTGTAGTGTTGTCGCTGTTCCAATCGGTTATATAGTCAAACACTTGACCAATGTAAAAACCATCATTAGAGAAGTTTCCTACATTCCTAACTATCTTAGTTGCACTTACATTCCAAATATCGACTAGATCAGCATTTGCAAACCACTCTATTTCAATAGTAGAAACAAATTTTGTTTTTAGCCCTACATTTCGAGCAAGATTCACAGTAAAATCCGATAGATTTTGATCGAACAAAACCCCGTTTTTATGCTGATAATAGTATTTACTTTCTAATATGGTTGCGCTCTTTGGCATTTCTTATGCTTTGTGTAAATTCTCGATTCCTTCAATATTTGGTATTTCAACAGGTGACATATTTTTGACTGTCTTCAAAAAAGCTTCACGCCTTTTGTCATTAAATCCCCCTTGTTTTACTACCTCTAATTCGTTTTTGATCAAATAATACATAGGTTTACTATGTTCTTCGATAACCTTTAATTGATCATTAAAAAATCGCTGCTGTTCTTCTGTTAATGTTATCATTCCACCTCAATAAATGTTTCTTTCAAATTCCTTGTGTAAATATCTTGAATCCAGTAACTAATAGTGGCCTTTTGCTTTGTAATCCACCTAAAACTAACTATTTGCCCTTTTCTTCCTTTAGAGTCCCTAAAATACGAAAATTTAGACAATTCTAGTAAATCTTCATACCCGAAAGGAACGTCAATGTCTGGGTATACTAGCTTTTGTCCTCCAAAGTTATTAGAAACAAAGCTTTCATGAATCCAATATTTAGACCAGCTCACTTTAGCGCTTAACTTTTCTCTATGATCGGAAGGAATAACCCCGTTTTCCATCCAAAGGAGTTTAGGTATTTGGTGATTATTAGAGCTTACTTTTAAAGTTCCTATTTTAGTCTTTACCTGATTGACTAAATTGCTGTTTCCTCCAAACACATTTATAGCATCATCAGCAATTCCCGCGAGTGTTTTTAAAACCCTTTCTAATGGGCTAAGTGTACTTTTCCTTACTCCTAAAGCCCAAGGTATTCGAATTTCGTCTAACCCTTTTATAAACTTAGCATCTGGATTAGTTGGGTTTTTAAGATCGGTTATGATCTCATAGTTAGTTCCTTTAAATTCGTCTAGTGTGTACTCGTCCGCTATTGGGTCAGTAGAGAAAGCAATAAGCCTATTTGCAACTAGCTCATTTGTATTGTAACCGTTTTGAGTTGGTTTTACATCTGGAAGTATTAAAGTGCTTTCCTTAACCCAATAATCACTATTTTTAGACCTGAATTGTATAACCCCGTCTATTACTTGATAGATAGCGTTAAAATATCGTGCCGCTCCCTCATAACACTCACTAGCAGTATAACCGAAATCTTGCGCATTTGGATAGCCTTTTTTGATTGTGCCAGGTGTAGAAATAAATCCTTTTTTATCTATGTCATCAGTATTTGGATTAGAAGGCAATAGGACAATGTTGTTTAAATCGGTTATATCTGTTTCAAATCCATATCCTAGCTGTTCAGCCGCTTTTGATAGTAGCGTTTTAAGCTTCATTGCCTTATGTGTCCTTTTAAGCTGTATAAAGTAGCCTAGGAAACTTCCTATCAAATTAATCAATGCAAATACAACCGCCACATTTGCAGCTACTTCAAGTATAAATGCAAGTGCGGCAAATATTGCCGCGCCTATTGCCCCTGTAACACTTGAAGAAGCTATGCCAGAACTAGTAGCGGTATCTTTTCCTAAGTCTTTTGTTTTCTCAATTAAAGCAGTTATCATGATGTATATAATAACTGCGCTTGTCGCTAACTCTAAAGGCTCGAACTTCTTTTGTACTGAATAATCTACATCAACATAATCACTTTCACCTATAATTCCCTGCTCTTCTAAATATGCGTAAGTGATTGCGCCTAGTCTGTCCGAAAGTTGCTGCACGCCTTCCTTAAGCAATGCCTTACATTCAATCGCTCCGCGTTCAGGCGAATCTATTACATTGTCAGAAAGGTCTAGCCATTGCTGAATTGTGATATTTGAATCTTCATTAAACACGTCAACCTGATAGTCGAGCCCTTCAAAGATATTACCCTCTTCAATGTGATTTTTCACCTCGTTGTAAGCATTTCTAACAAAGGTCACTCTTTGAATTGATATGTTGAGCGTGTCACTATCAAGACCCCCTAAAAACTCCAAGTCTCCAATTTCAAGACTAGAATTAACCAGTTTGCCGCCTATGCGCTCTCTTATGCTTGTCGATTTGCTTAATTCGGTCATACTAGTGCTTTCTTACTGCTTTTCTGTAATTATTGACTACCCTGTTTTTTTGCTCCAAGCGATCACTTACAAGATTCGTTACTTTATCATAATCAATGCCCGTGTGTACTGGTTTAGATTCTATTGCTTGCCTAACATCATCTAATTTACTTAGTACCCTGTCATCATTTACGACCTTTGTAGTACTTGCCGACTTTGGCATTCCACTATCTAGTATCATTCTACCTAAGTTATAAGTACTAGCTAGCATTTCATTAGAAGGCGCGCCTTCAAGCGATTCATTTAAAACTTTAGGCATTATTCTCTCATTATCATGCGCTAAAATAACGCGCCCCCCGTTACTATCAAGTGGGTTAGCTACTTTGCCTAAACTTTCCGTACCATCATAAAAGCTAGGTAATGTTTGTACAAATGCCTTTAATACTTGCGCGTCAAATATCGTGTTAACTATCGCGTTTTCATCCCCTGCTGCTGCTTTTGCGCTAGCGGTATCAAGCAAAGTTAAAAACGCTTTTTCTTTGGCTTGTCTTTTCCTTAATCGCTCCCTGTCTCGTTCTATCTCCGCTTCCCTTTTCTGTTGTAAAGCTAGGTTTTCTGTTGCGCCTTCTACATTGTTTTTTGCAAGCTCTCTTAATTCACTGGTTCTCGTTTTCTCTGCTTCAAGTTGCCTATCTAGCTGCTCATTTTGCCGCTCAAATCTTGCATCAAAAAAAGCATCTGTAAGTTCGCTTAGTGTTTCTTGTAGTTTGACACGCTGCTCTATAATCTTGGCGTTTTTCTTTTCTTCGATTGATATTTCAGTTTCGGCCTTTTCTTTCAATAGGTCTAGTTCCTCTTTACTTAGCCCTGTTAACGCCTGTAATCGTCTTTCATAGCTTGCCTTAGCAATCTTGTCCTCTTCACTAGTTGAGCCTTCTAAAGCTTCTATTTTACCCCTTAAAGCTTCTCGTTCTACTTCTCTTCGCTTTCTAATAGCTTCGATCTCTTCATTGATGCGCATTAAGGTGTTTTGCGCTATTCTATCTTCAAGCTCTTCAAGCTCTTTGACTGCTTTACCTCGGTTAGTTCTGATAATCTCCAACCTTTCAGCAAGGAATAGTATTTCTTCTTCTACTTCTCGCCCTTCCTGTCTTGCTCTGATTAAATCGCGCTCGCTCTCAAATAGTTCTTGGTTGAAAGCCACACGCTCCTTTATAATTTCTAAAGCTCTAGCTGCTAGCTTATCATTAAGACCTGAATTTTCAATAGCCTGTGCTATCAATTTACTATCCTCCAAGGCCACAAGCTTATCAAAGTCTAGTTTTTCCTTTCCTGCTTCAATGCCTTTGTTTATTTCCTCGACACTATCACGGAATGATTTTTCCGCAAGCCTTCTATTCTCCACCGCTAACGCTCTACGTTTTGCAAATGTCTGCGTTTCATCAGCTACCAATTTTTCATTTACTGATTTTCTTCTATCAAAGTCGTCAATAATAAAGTCAAGATTTCTCTCTATCAAATCGGTTTCAATGTCTCGCGCTTCTCGCTCTGACATTACACGATCTTTAGTTGCTTGTACTTGCGCATCAGTTAAAGCCCTTTCAGCTTGCGCTAGTTGTTCCCGCGCTTCAATGTTCTTAGCCCCGTCTTTACTGCCTATTTCGGTTAATCGAACTCTTTGAAGTGCCAAATTACGCTCTTCCTTAGCTATCTGTACGTTTTGTTCAGATATAGCCGCACGTATTATAAGTAATTGCTTTGTTGCATTCGCCCTTTCTTGTAAGGCTATAAAGTTACTTTCACTTTGCTCTTCAAGTCTTACCTCTGCCTCTAAAAGGCTTTCGTTATCCTTAGTGATAGCTTTTACCTCATCGGATAAAGATTTTATGCTATCAGCTTCCTTTGATAAGGTGTTATTTAAAGCGATCACCGCTAGCCTTGATTTTTGGGTAGCGTCAACAAGCGCATTACTCGCTTTTACTGCTTTTTCTACATTATCAAAAAAGCCCTCAAACGCTTTCGACAGGTCGTCAAATCCTTTATTGTTTTCTATCTCATTGTTTAGATCGGAAATCGAATCCTTTAGCTCCTTTATTCGTTTCGTGTCTCCTGTACCAAATGTGTTTTTCAGTTCTTCGGCAAATAGTTTAACCTCTAAGAACGCCACCCTTATTTCGTTCGCAAATGATGAAATTATACTAATTAGTGCGGGCCCTGCTGTAACTAATGTATTAACTAAGACTCCTATTGTAGCAGATAAAGCACCTGCTACCTTATCGAATATTGCGGCACTAGTAGAGTTGGCTTGAAATGATGCTTTAATACCGTCTAAGGCTTTTAAAGCTAGCGCTGCGACACCTAACTTTGTAAGGGTTGAGTTGAGTTTCTTTGTAGCTTTTTCGTAGTTACCAACTTCGCGCTGATTCTGTCCAACTGTTTTATCAAGGGCTTTTAACGCTTTATCCCCTGCTATTACTCCCTTTTTAAGAAATGAAAGCTCTTTGCCCGCCTTAGTAAATTGAAATACTAAACCTTTCAGCCCCTTCCTGTTCTTTTCTGTCTCTAAAAATAAGCTTTTGTATTGTTTTCTAGCTTTGTTTAACTCTTTGCTTTGTCTTTGGTACTCATCGGTTAATCCTATGTTTTCCTTTGCTAATGCTCGTTGTCCTTTCCTAAGCTCATTAGCCTTCTGTCTTAGCTCTTCATTGGCTAGTGATTGCTCCTCGGTTAAATCCGTAAGTTGCTTTAACAGTCTTAACCTGTCTTTTTCGTTCTTACTTAATCCCTCACTTGCCTTCTCAACATCCTTAATTCCCTTTTCCACCTTTTGCAATCCCTCGTAAGAGTCCAAAGGCGTAGACTTTGCTAGTTTCTCCTGCGTTTTAAGAACATCCTTCAATGCGTCATCCATTTCCCCTATCTTCTTAACCGCTTCTTCCAAGCGATCTAGTAAAGGTATTAGAATATTATCATCAACTAATTTCTTATTATCTAGCTTTTTAGCCATTATTCAAGTGCTTTATATATCCGTAGAACTCAAAAACTGTTACCGCGTTAGGGTCTATTCTAAATTTCATTTCTTGACTTATATAGGCTATTGTCTTATGAAATTCGACTTTTACATCAAACAAAATGCTTTCATATTCAGCCTTATAGATGGCGGCAAACGACTCTCTATACTTTTGCCCTTTACACCATATCTTCACTTGTTCATTACACCATTTCAATCTAAGTGAAACGTATCTTTCGTATGTGTCAGGAACTCCAAATGTCTTTATAAACTCGCTGTATATCTTTATCCAAATATCATGTAGTTCATCCTCTGACATATTGCCCTCAAAACAAAGTTTATGGTATTCCTTTTTATCTAGCACTGATTCGAATACCCCAATAGGGCAATCATGTATACTTACGTAATACTTAGGTTTTGGCTTATGGAAAAACAGGCTCATAAATCTTGCGTTAAATAATCGTGTATGAACTCAACAATCAAAGGATGCAGGAAAAATATTAACGTCTCAATGCTTTCGTCATTTAACCCTAGTATATCATTTCCCCACCTTTCCCGTAGGTCATCCCCGTCCTTAATTGTATCGGCATCTATGACAATACCGCCCATTTCATAGCGAACATTGAAAGACTGGTAAAATGCGCCAGTGTCTTTGAGTGTTACCCTGTCAAAAGGTTGGTTGTTTGCTTCTTTAAAGCTGATAGTAACAGGCGCGTAACGTCCCCCTATGCTTGATAAAGTGACATTTTTAGAATCTACACCCTCGAACAATTGGTGGTTAGTATTCAAGTCTATTACCAAATCTTTAAAATCTGGCTCACCCTCAAAAATAGAGCGCATGATTAAATCTATGCTTAATTCACGCGCTCTATCGGTCATTTGTCTAATCGCCTCCATCTTCTTTAACTTTCTTCGTAGCTTTTTTAGGCATTGTTCCGCCAAGCTCTGCAAAAACCTTTTCTAAATCACAACCTTTCAGTAAAACACTGTAAAGCTCTTTAAACTTAGAAAAGCTCATATTTTTGCAAGCGTCTTTCGTAAATGATGTGTTATTATACTTCATTACGCTACTGCTTCAAAAGTTTTACCTTGCACTTCAAATCCATCCTTGACATACTTAGTACCATTGTCTGCGATCTGTAACTGCATTCTATTAGTTGCCGTCATAGGGTCAGTAACAAAAGTATACGTACCCTTAGGTGATTCGGTAACGCTAGTGATTGCTACATCTAATCCAGTTGCAGTATCTGTTAGCTTAAAATCAGCCGCAATCAACCCATTTTGAGGAATAACAACACCAAACCCGCCATATTCAAGCTGTAAGCTAGCGGTAAAACCCGTATTAGTGATATTGCTATAATCAACTAACAAGTTCAACAACCCGTCCTCATCTTTTAAATCTAACTCTATCGCGCTAGAAGGCACTAAGCATTCACGTGCATCATCAGAATTAGTATCATACTCAAAGCCAATAAAAAGCGTTTGAGGTGCAGAACCTTGTGCTTTTGTCAAGTTTACGTAAAATTTTCTACGCGCTATTGGGTGAGGCTCTAATATTTCAACATTTGTTTTGTTGGTTTCACCTCCCAAAGTACCACAGTCGTCAATTTCAAAAAAAGCTAAATCAGGAAATTGACATTTTAGTCCATCCAAGTTCGCTTTATACTTTGCGGGTTCAACTACTTGATACGTTGCCGATCTTATACCCTCGGCTGTATCTTGCGAATTTCGACCATCGTCAAACGTGTTATTAACGGGTAAGGCTTTTTCATCGGTGCTTGATACAATCTTATGCACAGGGTACCACCTTTTAGACGGGTCAGATGCATTGATTTTGTTTTTAACAAACTCGTCAGGTAGCACACCGTTAACAAAATCACTCTTTAAAATAACGTTTTTAGTACCATCCGTTGCAGTTCTAGGAACAAATATTAAGCTAGCTGCTCTACCTAAAAATAAAGCTGCTGTACTTGTTCCTGTATTACCATTTGTTTCGCCTCCTTTACAGGCGCAAAATGTACTCATATCTAAGAATTTTATTTACAATCACATATTTCTAAATCAAAAACCCATTCAATGGCATCTAAATACTCGTTGAATGTCTTTTGCTTCGTCCCCTTTCGGGTAATTTCGCCCCACTTTGGCACAATGTTCTGTGTTACTTCCGAACCTTCTCTAAAAGCAAAACATGACCTTTTATCTAACTGCTCAAATACATAATCCGCTAATTTACTAAGTGGTTTTATTAAAAGGTCGTGGTGCTGTTTTCTAGTCCAGTCGTTTGAATACACATCTGCAAACGCCAATCTTATTGGAGCTATTGACTTTATCCTGCTCGGTCTGGTCTGTCGCTTTTCCGTGATGATCTCATTTAAGTAAATCATTGGAACTTTTTGACTATCGTCTAGCATGCGTATTTCATTAGCCGTACTAATCAATGTACCGTACCAATAAAAAGGATTAGGCACTTTGTAAACGCTAGCAGACACAATAACACCTATAACAGTAACCGTATTAGCATCATAATCAACCGCTATCACATTATAAGAAACGCCATCAATAAATACGTTTCGAATGTGTGAAGATGGCATAGCCCTAATGTGAAACACGTTTTCAACTACCAAAGTAGTATTTGTCCCATCATCGGATAAGGATAACACTTTGCTTTCTAGCTTTAGGCCACTCACAAAGCGTCCCATTCTATCGACTACTAATGCACTCATATACTCACGTATTGTAGGTTGTCACATAGTTCCTTACTCAAAGGAAAATCCTCGTAAGGCTTCCACAACACAGAATCCCCTGTAAAGTCCTTACCTATCGTTTCCCCTGAAATATCAAAAGACACGTTTTCGATAAGGTTCGATACTATGTATTTAGTGCTGTTTATAGTCACCGTTTCGCCATCAGACAAATAGAAAGTACTAGGCAAATTTAAGGTGTAAGAACCTCCACCCAAGTCAACACTGGAAGAGATAACGCCAGTTATATCCTCATAGTTTTCAATGAATGGAAGTATCTCACCTCTCAATTTTGCGATTGACTGATTCCATCTAGTCGCGGCAATAACACCATTATGCACATTATTAGTCCGTTTGCTGACTTCTTGCAAAGGCTGCACGTTGCCTGAATTAGTAGGATCGAAAACCCTATCTTTTACATAGAGAAAATAAAGCAACCCTTTCAAGGCATCGGAAACACCAAAATGATACATCTTTTTATCACAAGCACTATTGTAATAGCCTCGTGAGCCGTTAAATAAATCAATCCATTTAGGTTTAGAAGCTATTCCATTGTCTTCGATCTCATTGAATGCGTCAACGCTTACAATCCAGTGGATTAGTTGCGGTTGCCATTGGTCAAGATAATTACTCAAATACTCACTTTGATAAGCATCTGCCACTATCTTCCATCTACCAATAAAATCGGCTGTTGTTACTGCTTCTATTGCCATGATTTGCTTACTTTACTGCTTGTTTAGCTGTATACGCCTTGTCGTCAATTTTAGCGACCTTTAACCCCTCAAACATTAACGCTGAATCTTCAGACACCCAATATTGTGCACCCTCTTTCATTACCTGTTTTACTCCTTTGGGTACTTTTAGTGCTAATATCCTTACAGTTGTACGGTTTTTAGCCGCAGAATCCTCTCGCGCTTGTGCGGATGTTTTCTTTTCTTCGTTCTTACCTTTCATATCAAATCAATTAAACTGTTTCTAGTTCAGCCTTAGCTGTTGTAAAGTCTCCAATAATTACACCGTTTACATAGTTGTCAGGAATAGCAACTAACGCGCTCATTTCGGCACGAATTGTTCGAAGGTTTTTCTTAAATTGATCATCAACCAATCCTACCTCAATAGTCAATTGCTCTTCAATCCATAACTCAACTAAGCTACCTTCCATTGTTAAAAACTGGTCAGCGCCTAGATAGTTGTTAGGCACAATAGGCACACCCGCTAATTCAGGACGTGAAGCGGTTGCAAATTGAGGCATTACATAATGTCCGTCAGAACCTTTTGAAAGCTGCATAGCTGTAATAGCTGCGTGATTAAGCGCAATTACTGACATAGTAAATCCCGCAGGTTCACCCACGGCATTAATAGTACCAGAGCTACCCGTAGCACCCTGTTTGATTGCTGCTAATAACACATCGTAATTGTTAGCTTCTGGTACAGTTCCCGCCAAAGAGCCGCTAGAAAATGCAGTTCCTTGCGTGAAAATGCCGTTAATGTTTTCAGTAGTATTGTCACCGAATAATATTTGAAGCTCTAACTCATTTTCAATAGAGCGCATCAATTGCGTGTTAATTCGTTGTGACATCTGCCCGACTCTTCGAAGCATTTGCTTAGACACAACAGTTGTTGCAGTGATATACTTAGCCCTTTCTTCTTTTACAACATACTCCCAATGCATGTCGTTTTTTAATGCACCTTCCGCTGTTGTTCCTGTTGTCTCTTCGATATTGGCTTGCTCCATCCATTGCACTAGATCGCTATCGCCTCCTGCTGTTGATGGGATATTCATTACCGTAATCCAATTACGAATAAATCCCTCACGCCTTCTTTGGTCGATAATATCAGGCTTGCGGTAAGCTTGTGGAATATTACCAGTAACTGTTCCCGCTCCGTCTGTTTGGAATAATGGCGTATCTGCTGCCTTGATTACTACTGTAACAGATTTTGCATTTTCCTTACTTTTTGCTTGAAGGTTTTGGATTAGAACATCCTTATTTTTTTCTAGCGAGTTTTCAATTTGCTTCTCAACAGGAATAGAGCTGTCAGGATTGTAATTGAAAGTAAGCATTTTTTTGATGCTTTTTTGATTCTCGGCAAATGCCGCTTTAAGCATTTCGAACTGTTTTTCACGCTCTTCTGAACTTCTCGAAAGCTCTTTTCTTAACGCCTCAACATCCTCACTGCTTGCCTTAGCTTGCATTGCTTCGTCACGAACTTTGTCCGCTTCTTCGTTGTGTGAGTTCATGTGCTGAACTAAATCACTAGGCTCTAATCCTTTTGCGTCAATACCATTTTCCTCTAGGTATTCCGCGAATGTTTTCCTTTTCATCGTATTATCTTTTCAATTCAAGTAAAATACTATAATCCTGACTTTTTAGAGTGCTGTTAGGCGGCTCGTTGCGAATGCTGTTAGGCGGTTCACTGTCAATACTTTTGTTTGTAAATGCTGGTGTAAGTCTATTGCTAGCGAAAACTACTAAACTGTTTTCAATAGCTTCCTGCGACTCCACACCAAAGTAAAAGCCGTTTTCCTCAACCGCTTCTCTGTTTATGATATTGTCAATATGACTAAGGTAAAGCTTGTAAGCTTCTTCATCGTCTGGGTCGTCTATCCCTAGCCATATCTTTTTATACCTAAGTCCCGCACTGTGTTGTTGATAAGTACCGTCTTGATACTTAATCAAATCCTCGTTGCTGTATGGCTTTATCTTGTAAGCCAATACTTGCGTTGTTCCGTCCATGTCATAACCTAAAGCTTTAATAGGCATTTCCATAACCATGGATTCAATGTTTTTAGCAAAAAGATTTCGTGGGTCGTATTCATGGTTAAGTAGTTGCGGTATTCTATTACCCTTGTCTGATACTGTTTTATTCCACGAGTCTCTTAATGAAACATCCTTGTGACTATCAAAGAAATTAACGGCATTGCTGACAGATAGAACCTCATCATCTTTTAGGCCAAGCAAAGATACGTCAAACACAGGATTGATAAACATAGATTCGTCAACCTTGACTATCAGGGAATCGTTTTTAGGCATCATCTTTTTGTGTAAGATGATTTCACCCTTGTTTTCACGTGCGTATCTTATTCTATCCTCACGATTATTAATGCCCGTCAATCCTTTTAGCACCTCACTCATGTATGTCTCTATTTATTACCTGCTGATTTTTTTAAAAATATGTTAGGCTGATTATTTATGAAACTTTCCAAGCAACTATTAAGGGCTATAAAACCACTCATATCACCGTATTTATCCATAACCTGACTTTGATCTCCTATACAAATATCATCTATTGTATTTTCGTCTAGCAAATTGCCGTTTTTTTTGGTAAAATCATCAATAGCATTAATAAGGCATAAAAAGTGCTCGCCGTATTCATTAGAATCAAACCGACTAGTCATTCCGTTATCATGCAATAAAATAAATGCCATTTTTTTGGCTATTGCTATACTTTCTAGCTGAATCATTAGTTTTTTAGGAAATTAATGTATGTATCTATTTCCATCATCCCCCGTCATTATAACTGCGTCAGGCACAAAAACTAACGATTCAGCTATATTTCCTTTATTCTGTGTACTTACTTGAATAACCACACCTTTGCTAACTTGCATTGCTTTCGTGCTTTTCATCCATCCTTCTTTTTTAGACGAACACTTTGAAATTAATTCAAATAAATCCCCATTACCGTGTAATTCAACGTCTGGTACGTTGGCCAAGGTGTCTTTAAACGATTTATTGTTTAACGTTTTGTCATCACTCATATCTTTATTTATTTACTGTTTTACCTTCTAAATCCTGTAACTTTTGCTCTAAGCTTTCTTTTAATCCTTTTTGAATCTTTGTAGGCTTGGCGTTTTTAACGCGCTCTAGCTGATTCTTAACCTGTTGCTTGTTCATCCTTTTTCTTGTCTAGTTCCTGTTTAAACTCTTCAATTGACTTCCTTATAGCCGTAAGCATGATCAAACCTGCTGATTCATAAACCATTGCTAACTGATCAATGGAAATATTACCATGATTGTACTCTTGGACAGCTAATAATACCGCCATTGCATCGCCGCTAGCGCTTTCTTCTTTCGATTTGTCTAATGCCTTGAAATCTACATTGCGTATGATTTCTGATAGCCTGAATGCATCTTCTTTTGATGCGCAAGATATATAATCCTTATCAGGTGGGTTTCTCCCTGAAAATGATACGCCCCAGTTTTCTGTTCCTTCACTTAAAGACGCAATAACAACGAGTTCTTTATATTCTTTTGTCATAATCCTAATAGTATTTTCGCCTCATCTTCTGTGTAGGCATATTGAATAATTAGATTCCCTATTGCAGCGGCTTTGTCTAGCTCATCTGCTTTAAAACTCTTTACTATGCCTGTTACCTGCTCTTTGCCTTTGTCAGTATTACGTTGCATTAGCTTTGCTTCTTTCGCTTCGTCCTTCTCATCTATCTTATAGCAAATATCCAGATCATAATTACCTTGAATTAACCACCTGTTTAGCTCATCATCATATAGTGAACCGTTCATTGTAGCGGTTTTCTCCATTCTTGCTTCTGCTGTCTTTAAGTTATCGAACTTAGCACCTTCGCTGTCTCCAAATAACATTGGGTCAACATTGTACACCGCGCACAAATGCCTTAAATCCGTAGGCACTGACTCAATTAGCTGCAATTGTTCAGGGCTTAGACTTATTCGAGTGTAATCCACTGGTGCTCCAGAAACATGAACACCTCCAAAGTTGTGCACTCCAGTAGTATCATGATCAAACCTTTCTTGCATTGCCTTCTGTTCTACGGGAAGCATTATAGTTTCCGACCCTTTAGGACTCAACACCCCGCTTTTCCCCCCATTAGTATAAGCGTTATTGCGAGCCTCAAAAGTAAGCGTACTAGCTGTATATGCCTTTTGTTGCCCAAATAGCTTAGAAAGCCCATAATTAGTGTTAGGACTAACTATGTTGGGGTTCTTAAGGTGTAAAACATCCTTTGCGTCAATCGTTACCGTAGCACTGCTATTGTAAGCCCTTGTAATCTCATAGGCGACAGGCTCACTATTTACCGTGCCATCAGCCGTTATAATGTTGACATCCTCGATTGATGCTATGTATAATTCGGTGTACTTCTGCATTCCTAAAGATTGCATGGCTTCACTGTTCCCTATAATTGGGGCAAGCCCGTAAACGATAGCATTACCCGTAACGAGATAGTACTGGTCGATAAGGTTATAGAACTCTCTTCTACTAGTCGTTTTGTTAGGTTGGGATATAAGGCGCAACAGCTCACGGTCTACCTGTGAAGGCTCTAATAGCTCACCGTCAGCACTTCTCCATGATCTAGGTAAAGCGGCTTGCGTTTCTGCTAGCCTTGGAACGACCATATTAACAATAGGATTTCTACCAAAGGCATTACGGATAAACTCTCTAAAGTCCCTATCATTGTAGGAGTAACCAACAAAATCAATATCCCAAAACAAAGGCTTTCCCGTGTCTGTAAGCTTGATTCTTTGGTTTTGGTTATGACCAGTAAAAGCACTTTTTAACCTATCGAATATACTCATTATCTAATAAATACAGTTAAATATCTTATACATTAATTCAACCGCCCAATCAGGAAGATTAATATCTCCTGTATTCTCTTCATAATAAGATTTCGCAGTGTCGCCAAACTCAAAACCCATAGCAACCCAATCTACAATATTTTCAATAAAGTAAATAAGCTGATCATAACTATTTAATGTATCGTCATTCGTCCAGTTTTGCCAATGATGAGGATTTTTAGATTTGTGATTATCCCATGCTGACAAGAATAAATCTTTGTCTTTTGATTCATCATTAACAGGAAAAAAATACTGCCTATACTGTGTGAATTCCTCTTTTGAAAGTTTGCTAAGATCATGAGCTTTTATATTACTATCTATACAATTCCATACATAGTCGTCATAAATAAACTTAAAGTCATTACTGCACTTTTTATTTATTAATTCCCATGCTTTTTGCACATTATCATAATGTCTCTCAATATAATCTAGGTACTCCCTAAACTTCTGTAATTCTGCTTTCATTTGTTTTCACTTTTTAATCTATCAAATATACCCATTATCTAGCCTTGTGTTATCCTAGTAATTTAGTCGCTGCGTACCTCATTGCATCCATTAAATGATTGTCTTTATCAACAGGCAAATTGAGCCGCTCGTTTGTTTTCTTGTCTCTCATCCACTTATACCCCCTCCCTTCGTCCTGTAAATTAACACTTTCAACATGGAAAAGCAATTGGAAGCCTTCTATCTTGTCTATCCCTGACTTTATAGAACCTTTGCCCTTCCTGCATGCTATAGCGTTAATGTTTCCTAGCCTTAATTCGGCAATATCAGACGCGGCTTGACTATCACAAACTACATAACAATCTTCATCTAATTGCAACCGCTCTAATTCGTGAAGTAAATTCTTTTTATAGTTTTTGTGGCCTTTAGGCTTAGGTGAAACATTGATCAATCCTAACTCATAAATAAGCTCCTTAACATACAACTTGTGTCCTACGCGCATTACCTCACACACAGCAGCCACATCATTACTGTAACCAAAATCAACCCCGTATATCTTCCAGTCATAGCTTTCTGGGAAGTCTTTAAATAGCTCAAACCTGTATATCCTGTCTTCTCCTGCGCTCCTTATTCCTTCACCGAATACCTGCCACTTGAATTTGTTAGCCGTTGTCCCTTTTACATTCCTGTCGTTCTCCCTTCTCTTCTCTTCTGGCAAATGCATATCGTTCCAATGCCACGGGTTATACGCCTCTATCTTCGCTACCTGTGCAAGTGGTGCGAAAGGATTATCTTTGTAGGTGCTTTTAAAGTGAAATACATCTGGTCGATGATCTGCATATTTATACACCCAACTCTTTTCTTCTGCTGGGTTGTAATCAGCTATAAAGAACTCCTCCGTTCTTTGCTCCATCTGGTCCCAAACATCCTTTAATAGGTAAATAACTTCCGCGCCCATTAGTACGTCTTGCTCCATACCCATGGCGCGCCCTATATCATCGTTCACCCCTACAAATCTAATTTCGTTGCCGTTGTAGTGTATAGTAGTCGCGGACTTGTTGAAACACTTCATAGGCATTAGGCTTGCTTGCCATACTTTTTTCAAAGTGCTATAAAACGAAATCTTTAAGTTAGCGAAGGTGTCACGACAGCAGGTTATTACCTTGCCTTGGTTATCATTCACATACCTAGTTAACCAGATTGCTTCCGCATAACTCTTACCTGATCTCGAAGAACCTTCTAAAAATATCCCCTTCTTCCTCTCCTTGTTGTCAAAGTCGCTCATAGCTTCCCTATAAGCCCTATCAATAGCATAGTAGTTCTTAGTCAGTCCTATTTTATGCGTCTTCTCCTGTTGCATCATAATAGATCACCTTCTTAACTATATTATCGTCCTCCTTTGGCGCGTTGCTTAACCTATCAAGCTCCTGATCATCTGCAAGCAGTTTAAATGCTGCTATATTAAGCGTTGCATTGTCTGATTCTTCCCACTTAGAAATTAACTTTTCTTTCCTTGCAATCCTTTTATTTTGCAAAGCCTCTTTTATTGACTCCACTTTTTCCATCTCCAAATTGTAAAAAGTAGAGGATGCGCAAGGTAAATGAGGGATTAAATATTTAATCCATGCAATACCATTCAAGGCAATTGCTTCTAGTGCTAATCTTTCTAATTCCTTCTTGTTGTATGCCATAACTTAACTATTCATTCCAGTTTAAACTTACTCGAACATCAGCATTGTTAGAGCTAGGCAAAAATGACAGCGCAAAGTAACTACCCTGAGGCAAGACCACTTGAAAGCCCGTTCTGCTGTCCATAGTTTCCTGATTCTCTCCATACTTAGGCAACATTAACCTACCTCCTACTGCTTCATTATAACCATTAATAACAGGCAATGCAGGCACACCCTGTTCACCCGCTCTTGCAAACTGCAAATTACTTTGTAGTGGATTGGTTGGGTCTGTCACGTTTTGGAAATGCGAATCATCAATAGTATAATTTGAGAAAGTAGGATTTGCGCTTAGTCTAGCCTCGTAGCGATCATTACTATTCGATTGGATAGATATGAAGAACGACCTTAATAAAGCCATTGGAACACCTGCCTTAACTCTAAATAGATAAGCTAGTGTATCAACACCATTGTTTACATTATCCAATGTTAAATCTGAACCTTTGCTTAACCCAAAAGCGTTGCCTAGCTCTGACCTCAAAGGAATGCCGTTGTTTTCCCAATTAACCAAAGAAGCAATTAACGTATCTTGCTTTGCTTCTGTCGATGGCGCTGCAATGATCTTGGCTAAGATGCTGTTTAATCTTGCTGTTTGCGTTTGCTGTTCTGCAAGGGTAGAGATATTAGCAGGAACACCACCACCGCCGCTAACTGTTAAGCTCTGAAAATACCCACCTGTGATAGCAGCATCTAAATACGCAACAATGTTAGCTGCTCCCAACTTGTCCGTTATCGAATCAAAAGAAACGGTGTTAATTGTAGAGGCAACGGATAAAACATCATATATATCCTTACTTAAATCCGCTTTAATCCAGTAAGGTGCTAACACATAATAAAATGTATTATCATCTACATTAATCCTTGTAATGCCATTAATTAAGCTCAAATCGTTTGCCATAGCACAAATATACAAAAAAAACAACAAAAAAAGGAATCCAACCTATTAGGCGGGATTCCTTAAAACAAAAAACAAAATGAAATACAAAAAGCACTAATATAGTAAAGTAGTATTGTGTAACACATTCAACCTCTAAAACTCGGAATCAAAGATAGTGATTACTTTTCATTATACCAAAATACTTCTTGTCTTACTTTCGGGGTGCGTATAGCGTGGTGTTAGTTACAATACTTTCCTTTTAATCGGTGCATATCTTCAAACTCTTCTTTCATCCTAAAGTGTTCGTGCTTGTGTTCTATGTTTTCGAAGTGGTACTCCCCACCCTCAAAGCCTAAATATTTATAATTTGTTTCACTCCAACCACCCCAACTACCATACTCAAACTTGTGTGCGTGTTTAATAAGTACAATGTCGCCAATATTTAGGGTAGCCAACATGCAGTACTTAACATTACCTACAAGCAATGCATTTAACCCTTCTTTGGTTCTTTCTTCCTCTGTTATCATAATTCAATTTGTTTTTCATTATCAATCAAATCATCCCAATACTTATAGTATGCTCCTAAATCTCCGTACATGCTTATAGTGTGCTCAATATTTATCAACCGCTTAAACATTCCAAACAAATACCTTTTTTCAACGGTCAAGATAACTACTTGCTCCCATTCGCCATGACCGAAAAAATCCATCGGCTTTAGTTTGTATTCCTTTAATTTTGCCATTATTAACCTGTTTTGCTTTCATTCAAAAACGCTTCCATCTGATCAAGAAACCATTTGCCCGAAGTCGGGAAAATGGTGTATTCTGTTTTAATAATCCGTACAGCAAGTAAAAAAGCTATAAATCATTATTGATTTCTAATACTTTTAGCCAATAATCATCCCCCTTTGTCGCCTCTATTATCTCTTTAACCATAATAGAAGTTAAAGCTTCGCAACTCTCATTCCTTACATCATCGTCTGGATAACCAGTATGAGAAGCATCTGCATAATCTTTTACCTTTTCTCTTAATTCAATAACTTTATCTAGTGGGGAAACTGTTTTGCTTTCATTTAAAAACACATCTAAATACCTCCCCCTATACCATTCTGTTTCCTCCATAGATAGGATGCTCATCCATTTTTGGAAATCTTCATCCATCTTTTTAATTTGATCAAAAATTATCTTTGTCTGGCTTTCAAAGTTTGCTCTATCAGATGTATAAATATCATCTAAAAAATCACCGTCTAATTCTTGTGCAATAGTCTTGGCTAACTGCTTTAACTCTTCTAAAGTGTATTTCATTTTATTGAATTTTAATTGTTAGGAAATAGCGAAGGACAAATAAGCATCCAAAAATACTTAACCGTTTGATCGTATTCTCTAGTTACATAGAAACAATCCTCACTTAGTTCTATTAATAAATCGTCTTCTTTTTCATTGTACATAAAGCTTACGACTTCACTTAATTTACCTCTTGTTATTTCAGCTTCAACAGTCAAAGTGTCATCATCCCATTGCCATGTATAACTAAGCCCGTAATCATCACACTCACTACTTAAGTACTCTTCAATCCTTTTAGAAAATTTACTTTCCATTTTGTTTTGTTTTTAAGTGTCTTATCAATACAATATCATACCTCCATAGCAACCACCTAAAAGAAATTGTTATTTCTTGCTTATGAACATTGCCTTTATTATCGCTTTCGATTTTGTTTTTAAAGCAGTTAGGTATCAACTCAAACCTTTTATGAAGCTTGCTTACAGATACATAACTATTGCTTTTCATCGTTAATTTATAGGTCATCATAATAGGAAAATCAAAAATACAACCCCTAAATTATACCAAAACATAAACCTTAGTTGTTGCTTGGTTGCTCCTCCTGCAAAAGCTGTTAACCAGTTCACGAAAGGAAAGAAATCTATTATTTGTAACTTCATTTCAAGGGCTTTACTTGTTTTTTAAAAAACTCGGTGACTAATTTATTAGAAAATAAATCAAACTCACATTCCTTGCCAATTTTGTCAGGATTAACGGTTTTTAGTTTAGGCATAGCAATGAAGTTCGTCCCAATCCCAATAGATACCGCCAACGTCAGCGCCTTTACTTTCGTTAAAACGCTTAGGGTATTGTTCATTTTTTACTTGATATTGTTCGTCATTTTCATTGTGCCTTCTAAACTCCTTTTTCCACTCCTTAAAAGCGTTATCAACAATCTTTTTAATATAGCTTTCTGGCTTGCCTGACATATCAGACGCGGCTAAATACCCTGCTTTAAATGCTTGTTTTTCATTCATTGTTTTAGTGTTTAAAATTACATACACATATTGAAATCAACCTGAAATGCTTGTAATATCGAAAATAATACAGGTTTTTGAGTTATATCCAAAAGTATATGATTTGAGAATTCCCCTATTATGGTTTTATGATACCACTTATAAGACTCTTCTAACGGGTTGTAATAAAAATAGCCGTTTAAAGTTTCTATCTTGTATACTTCCCTTTCTTTATCGCCTTCATTTGGCACACTTAAATACTTTTTAAATCCAATGTTTTCTAGCTCTTCTTTTGTTAATTCTAATTGTCTCATAATTAATCGAATATGTTTTCGCCTTCAAAATCATTAAAACGGTCTTTAAGCTCTTCTTTGAGCCTATCAGTAGACAAAGGAAAATCATGATTAGCCTCACCTTGCTCATACATCTGTGTGGCAAAATTAATCACATCCTTTTTAGTGTACATTTCTGACATTTCTCCGTAAGCCTTACCAAGTTCTCCCGATACCTTTTGAGTCTCATTTTGTAGGCTTTGGCAAAATAAAGTATTTGCAAGTTGGTTTACTTCAAGTACGCCTTTACTTTCTCCTGTCATCGAATTATACACCATACAAGGAACATTTAATGTTACTGAATGCATAAAGCTAATAACGTTCTCTGGGTCGCTTAATTCTTCTGTGCCTATATCATTAATACATTCCTGTATTTTCTCTAAAATTATCCCTGTGTACTCTGCTTGCTTACTCATTGATTTCTGTTTTAATCTGTTTAACTTCTTTTTCGAAATGCGTTTCATCTGGATATAGAGGAAACAATGTTGTTTGTCTAATATTGTCAGGCGTTGGCGGTGGTGATGCTTTTGGATTGTCTGGGTCATCAGGGTCGCCGTCACTATCCCAATCCCATTTTACAAACTCTGTGCAAATTGGCTTACCGTCTTTTCCGTATTGCCATTCATCAATTCCGCCATCTTCGACAAATGATCTAAAAAGCATTTCACAATCTTTGCCTTTTTCCATATTGTCATGTATGCAATTCTCACAGTACTTGCCTCTAAACCATTCGCCTTCACCTCCATTTGACGGAAACCAGTTCTTTTCTTCTAATTCACTCATTTGTTTTCTGTTTTATTTCGCCTCTTTTTATAAGAGCTTGGCGTACTTGCTCTATACTCGTGTAAATTTTAGGCGTAGTCTTAAAACCCGCACTCTTCACTGTACCCGTCATACCTGATTTCTTCATCTTTCTTCTGTTTTTCATTTTCAGGGAGTTGCAACCATGGCATTTCATCCCAAAAAGGCGTTATTTCATCACCGTCATCAACATCGCCGCCTACCTCGGTATATCTTCCGTTTCTAGGATTCCAAGCGAACCACACATGAGCCTGATTGACTCCAAGGTTTGAAAACTTAACTTTCATCACCTTAATTTTAACTAAACTTAGCTCAAAGTCCCTGTAAACTGACAAGCCGTGAGGGCTCATATCGTACCATTCACCTCCGCCTTTAATATCATAAAATGATGGTTCAGGCATTTTATTAGTGCCTTGTGCTTTCATCTTTACGGGGTGAGCTACTGGAATAACTATGCAATCATTCTTTTTACCCCACGCATCAATTTTGTTAAGGTATGCAGTAGTATATTCATTTGTTCGCTCCCTATTAATCCCCTTCATAGGAATCTTATTAAACGGGTCAAGCACTAAAACCCTTATCCCCTTCCTTTTGACTAGTTCACTACCCTTACTCAAAGCCGTGTCCAAATCTGCTAGCTCATCACTTTCATCGAAGTTCATGAAAAAGAAATGATCTTCTACGAAACTTTCTATATAGTTGAATAGCTCATTATCAAAATCTAGGTTGTTTGGCTCTCTTCCGTAAATCTTTTGAATGATCTTATTTACATGCAAATACTCTGGATTATTCTCTACGGATAAATAAGCCGTTTTAAAGCCGTAATTCAATGCATACCCTATACACATCTGGTCCACAAAATCACTTTTTCCATGTGTTGGAATACCTGTTACCGTTACAAACTGCTTCGTATAAGTGCTAAATATATTATCAAAAGATACTAAACCAGTTTTATAACCAGATGGCATGCCCTCCAATATAAAACGCCTGTATTGGTCCTTGATCGACTCGTAGGTTTTTACATTCTCTAAAGGTGTTAGCTTTGCCTCAAATATTGCAGCCTGTAAAAACTCAACACCTTCATTCATTAACGCCTCATTCGCGTCCTTATAGTCTCCTAAATCGACTATATAGCACCGTTCAGCTCCTAGCCTTCTAATCAATTCCGCTTCTAGCTTCTTTCCTACATCATCACTATCAACACACAAGTAAATCTTTTTCTTGTTCTCAAAGAACTTGTAAGAATTGTCTAAGTATTGAAGGTTGGCAGAGCCGCCGCCATTTGGAACACTAGAAACATTTGAAAAGCCCGCTTCAATAAATGAAAGCTCATCTATTTCGCCTTCGGTCAATATCACATCATCCTCATGCATCCATCTATCAATACCGCTCACTATCAATTCAGCATCCTTAGCAAGCTTAAACGCTTTTTTCGGTGCTCTATACTTGATATTTATTAGCTCACCATAAAGGAAATAGTTAAAATGAATGGTCTCTATCTCTCTATTAAATTGCGGCATCCAGTCGAAGCCTTCCGAAACCTTGGCAATCTTCAAGGCTCTTTGGCTTATTTTACGCCCCTCAAAGAACTTTAACACCTTATCAGATAAATTATACCTACTAGGCGGATTGGGTTTACTATACACAACGCTAGTAGCTTTATTTTTAACATACTCGTGAAGTTGTATAGTTTCTTCGCAGTGGTGACAGTCTGCAAGGCCCTTTTCCCACTTTATAGATAGGCATTTGTCCTTCTTCTTCTTCCTGCTTTCCGAGCAAAGAGGGCATGTAGAAGTTTTTGCACTTTCTGGAAGATCGTAAACGTTCCATTTCTCAATTGCGAATCCGTTTAGCTCCTTCATGATCAAATATCATAACCTAATTCCCTAGCCTTGTCCACTAACTTAAATGAATTATAATCTACATATGAATAAATATTGAAAGTTTCTTTACCTATGCAAAAGGAAGGGGAAGCAAAAGGATTCACATCATTAGTTAGTGCTACTTCAAATAAATCATCAGACACAAGCACCCACCCACTAACACCAGTTGCAGCCTCTGCGATCTCAATAGCGTCCTTTTCTGAAAGTTCGGAAATCGGTTTTTTGTTCTTCTGATCATCAATCTCGCACCACTCAATAACTCCTATATTGTACTTCCAAACACGGTCATCATCTAAAAACTGATTAACCACATACCTGCCATTTTCTAACTTAGTAAGCACTTGCCTTTCATGGCTTGGCAATTCTTCATCTGCTTTAATCCACTTCATTCTGTTTTTTGTTTTGTTTAACTTATCGCCTAGAATCAAGAGCTTGATCGGCTGTTTGTTGAGCTATATCACTAACACACTTGTCACAGATTACAGCATTATCAATACCACATGATAGGCATTTATTGCTTTCACTTAATTCACCCTCACCACTATACAACAGATACAAACATTCTTTACCCTTTTTAGTAAGCCTAAGCCTATCACAAAGCCCTAATTCATTGATTATTGATTGAGTGGAGTAAGGAAGGTAATGACCGCAAGCAGTTTTTAACAATGCCTCTTTTAAAACTTCAAGATTGCTTTTGTCGAAACTGTAATCTTTAAAAGCTATCTTAATTTGTTCCTCTGTAATTAGCTGTTTTAGTTCTTTCACTTTGTCTTTTGTTTTAAACGTTTCACTTTAATTATACCAATCCACTATTAAAACACCGCCTAAATGCCTAATAACATCAATTGCTAATGTCGATCTAGTTTTACCGTTCTCCATATCGCAAATAGTAGCATTTCTTACCCCCATTTGCCGCGCTAGTTCTGTTTGAGTTACCCCCAATTCTTTGCGCCTTTTTATCGCTATTTGTATTAACGCCTCTATGCTATCCATTTGCTACGTCCTTATCAAAGTTAGTTATTTCTTTCTCTGCTTTCTCCCAAACAGCGTTAAGTACTTTTTTTACATCTTCAAAACCTTTACGACCAGACAAATACAAGTAATTAAAATTCAAATGCGCGTCACCGTCCCACTTTATATGCCCCTTTAAAAATATTACTTGATCATCTTTTGACGGCTCGTTTTGCATCGTCCACGAATTAACCTTCCAGACCTCGAAGTCAAGCCTACAATATTTGTCTGGCTCACATTTTATCAAGTACATTACAAGGCCACATTCTTTTATAAGCTCCTCCATTTTCACTATTTATTTAGCGTTTGCATTTCCTTAATTAGCGAGGTCGATACTAAGGAGGCGCGGGCAGTACTCCACGCTCTTAGCTGTCTTCATCCTTAGCACCTTCCTAGAATCCTCGCTATTCACAGTATTTACATAGATTTTTCCATGCTTTTAAAATACTCTTCTTCAAAAACTAAATACCCTTCATTTGAAAGATGCTCAATTTTAAATTTCCCATTTTCCATTTTTATAATTCTTGACTCAAAATGCAAGCTTCCATCTTGGTTAATCATGAAACAACCTATAAGACCATTTATTCTAGTAACTGTTGGATTGTACCAACCAGAATTAGCACCTCCAAACAAATTAATAGCAGTCAACGCAGCACTGATTGTATTATGCTTAACCTCTCCAACCCATTGAACCTCTTTAACCATTTTCAAAGCGTTTACGGCTGCTTTGTTTTCACTTGTCATTTTTAAACTTAACATAATTCAAACTTGTTTAATGTTTGCATTTCCTTAATTGCTTGGTACGAATGTACGGTAAAGCGTAATATAAAACAAGCAATATGTAAATTATTTTACGTGATGCCGTACAATTCAATAAGCATTTATTCTATCTACATCTTTGACAAGAATCCTTTCTTCTGCCTTGCGAATCGACTAAATAGCCGTAACCACCACAATTACTACAAACAAGGGATTCACCATTATTACTAGCCCCTTCTACAAATGGGAGCAAATCCATTTCTACAACGTTTTGCAATTTTAAAAACGCTTGATGCATTTTATAGAAATTAATATGGCATTCCCCGCCTTTTGTGGCTGCATCGCATTCCGCTTTAACTTCTTTCTTTTTACTATTGAATTTCTCCATAGTCTCAAGTAACTTTTCAAATGGTATCATCTTGTTTCAATTTTGTTTAAATCCTCAATTTCTTTCAAGGCAATTTTAGCCCTTTCAATCTTGCTTTTTGATGCTTCGATAATATTGTTTTGCACATTAATTAAGTGCTGTTTAGCATCTTCTTTGGTGTCAAAATACCTACCATAATACGAAGACCTTCCGTGCCTTTCCTCTTTTCCAGTAATTTCATTTTCAATCCAAACGCTTTTCTCACTTACTCTAGTAGCTTCAATCTCTACTATTTCACGACAGTAGCTTCTTGTTTTGTAAACTTTCATCTTGTCTCGGGTTTAGTTAATACTCATTTCCTCATACCCTCTTCCCTCATGCATCCTTTTATCTGTTTCCCATCTACTTTTGTTGTTGTGTCTTACTATTAGCCCGTTTATCTTATACCTGTACTTGGATTTCGCCTTGGCTTCCTGATTCTTAAATTCATCCTCAAACCTTCTCTTTGATAAGTAAGTCCTAGCAAATACAATATACTTGCTATCCGATACCGACCCCTTGTAAGCCTTTATCATTTCTACTGCCTTTCCTTGATCGGTTTTATTTAGCTTCTTCCAAGCCTTTGCAGCTTCCGCCTTGGCTGATTTTGTTAGTCCTGTTATCTCGTGGTACTTATCCCAAAAAAACAAAAAATCAACAGTATACTTATTATCATTTATTAGTATAGTCATTTCTTTGTTTAGTCCTTTCTTAGTAGTTGCGGCTTTCCCGTCTACGGGTTTCCCGTTTACGGCTTTCCCGTCTACGGGTTTTCCGTCTTGGTTGTCTTCTTTATATTCTGGCTCATCAGAAACTAGATAATTGTAACCCTTAAACTTTCCTTTACCGTCTCTATTTAATGACCTGTAAACATAGCCTTCATTGATAAGCTCTTTTAAGCCGTTTGCAGTTGCTTCCTTGCCATCCTTTCCCACTTTTGATAGTTGGGTGACATAAACACTCCAATCATCAGGACGGCTAATTAAATACAGTAATAAGCCTTTTGCTTTCCAAGACAAATTTGGATGATTAGGAATATCATTAGGAACGTTTGTAAATCTTGTCGTTCGTTTCTTTCTGGTAATCTTACTCATGGGAGGAAATAAAAAAAGGTCATACCGAGGGAAGTATGACCAAGCTAAACACTAGGGTGTCTAGTTCAGACAAATGTACTGATTCCCTCAAACCAAAACATTTGCCTTTTATGTATGCAAATATACTGAATTATTTGCTGATATTTTTTAATGCTTGGTATTCTTTTTTTATTGATAAAAGCTCTTTTTGCGCCTGTTTCATGCTGTGTTCTAGCCTTTTTGCTTCCTCTCTTTTATTTGAAATTATTTCACTTATTTCATTTCCATAATAATCTAAGAAAAACAACCTTCCCTCTTTTGTTAAAAGATTAAACATTTGAAAAGGCGTAACAAAATTATTATACACATTGTGTAAATTAGTTTTGTATTTAATACTGTTTAAATACTCTATACCATCTACACACCCACCCATAACTATTAATTGATGGTTTTTACTTTCTAATTTCGTCCATCCATTATTTGAGCCAAGATGATTTTTTGACCTTTCTATTTTGAATTTTAAAAAGCCTAAAAACATATCCATTTTAATAGGATTTTTATTGTAATTAAAAGCAATCAAATCTAAATCTAACTTTGTATAAAAAAGCTCTTCTATGTTTATATCGTGGGAATCTGCCATAATTGAGGGAATAAAAAAAGCCCGATACAGGTAGGAGGCTGTAAACGGGCGTAAAACTCTATTGAGCTTTGCGCAATGAATCTTTATCTCCTACAATAAAAATTCACTGCTTTTATGTATGTAAATATACTAAATTATTTGCTGATATGCTTAACAATCTTATCAATTAACAATCCTACATCCTTATACATTTTGATGTTTTTGTCAGAATCAAAATCATACTTTGATTTGATCGTTTCAAGATCAAGAATCAAGTCTTTTCTTTTGTCCTCATCGCCTTTGTTTAGTTCTAGTTGTCGTTTAGCTTCAATTTCTTCTAGCTCCAGTCTTTCCGCTTCCTGCTTTGCTTTTAGTTCTTTTTCTAGCGCTTCCCTTTTCTCTCTTTCTATTCGCTCTACCCGCTCCCTTTCTTCCCTTTCTGCTTTTAACTGTGCCTCATGTGCTTCTCTTTGCTTTCTAGATTCTTCCTCGCGCTCCAGTCTTTCCGCTTCCGCTTTGGCTGCAATCGCTTTCGCTTCCGCTTCCCTTTTCTCCTGTTCAATCTTAGCTAACCTTTCACGCTTTTTCGCTTCCTCACGTAAAGCCTTGTTTTCTTCTTCTATGCGTTGACGTTCTTCTTTTTCTGCTTTCTCTTTGGCTATCCTATCGGCTTCTGCTTTCTTTTCTGCTGCTATTCTATCTTCATAGCCTTTTTTCTTCATTGCTACCAAGGCTTCAAACTCATCATCCTTGAATTTATACAAATCCCGCTCGTGTGCGTCTTCTACATATTCAGACAGGATGGCAACCCTACTAGCTTGCAATTCGTCTAACCTCTTTTGCTCTTGAATTTGGAAGTGCTTTTCTATCGCTTCAAGATTCCCCTCCTTTTCCTGAACCGCCCATTTTAGTATATTATTTACTCCGTCAATGGCTTTACCTGCTCTTAAATATTCTTCCTTTAAAGCCTTCCTTTTCGCGTCTGAAAGCGTTCTAACCTTTCGGATGGCAAGCCTTAGCCGTTTAGCCCTTTTTGTTAAATCGTCTGTAATGCCTTCGCTAGATTCAGTAATTAGTGCGTTGTAGTCGCCTTCGAATCCTTCTAACATTTCTACCATTGGGGCAAAAACTGCTTTTATACTTGCCGCCTTACTATCTTCTAATCCTGACAATCCAGACGAATCAAAACTAATTAAATTGCTCATGTTTTTTATAAATTAAAATTGTAAATCATTCTCGTTTAAAGTCTTCAAGTACTCTCTAAGCCCTTCCGAGTCTAGTTTGGCAGCGTTCTCTAATATTGCTAAAATCTCACCTTGCTCATGCTTCCAGTTAGCTACATACTCCATAAAAGGGCGTTTAAACTTATCGTCCTTAAAGTCATAAATGAAAGAAGCCGCTACTCTCTGATTTTGTTCACTTAGTGATGAATTAGTAAACTTTTTAGCTATTGCATTTATGGTTTCGTCTTTTGTCAACTCCTTTTTTACTGGCTTTGGTTCAGGTGCTTTTTTGATTGCTTTTTTTTGTTGTGGTACTTCATGATCATTGCTGTGAGTTGTGTCCGTGTCGTCTATCTCCCCTACTGGAATAAGGAATGTGTAAAGTAGAAGCATCTTTAAAGCGTATGTTTGAGCCTTACCCGCGCCTTTGTCCTGCGCGTCTACGCCATAACCTACACCTTGTAACTCTATTGATTGACCGCTTTCATGCACAAGTAAGTATTTGCACTTAGCCTCGGTAAATACCTGCGTTTTCCTTTTAGGCTTTCCGTTATGGCTTTCTTCCCACGATTCACGATCTGTGGTAATATCAATAGATACAGGGAATAAGGCTAGCCCGTTCTTTGCTAGAAGCGGCTGTATTAGCTGCTTAACGTCTATATCCTTAACTCCTTTATAAGCTGAATTACCAAACCCTACATTTGAGTTTTTAGATACGCTTCTTGCTTCTTTCATTACGGCATTAACCGCGTTTATTAATTCCTTCATTTTTGTTCAATTTGTTTGATTAAATCGTCTAACTCTTCCTTCATTGCCTTATACCTTTCGTCCTTTTTGAAATTGATGTGAAGAGCTTTAAACAGTTCAATTTCATAAGCTAGCTTATTTGCTTTGTCGATTAGGTTATCTTTGCTCATGGATTTATTAATTTTTAATCAAAATCACATGTGTCACATTTAGGGAAAAAACCTAAATGGGAAGTATCTATACTACATATTTCACAGGTTTTAACCTCATCTAAAAACAGGGTTTTAAGAACTTTTAAGTCTTTTTCTTTTTCATCTAAAACGCTTAATAATGTGTACAGCTCGGTTTTCATAGCTATCTGTTCTAGTGCCAAAGGGGCGTTTATAAAAACATTTGCATCACTATAATATATTCTTTCGTCTTGTAATATAGTCCTTATCCTGTTTATAGGCTCGCTGTAACTAATATAACCGTACCTTTTAAATACAGGTAGTAACTTACCTATTGTCTTATCTGTTAGAGGAGCAGTACCAGACATTACCCCGCGTAAAGTGGTTGCAGATATGCCCGCTTCCCTGCAAATTGAAAGCAGGGGAATTGATGGGCGATCTTTGAAAAATTGAATAATTGATTCTTTGTTCATTTTTATTCTAATTTAAAGTGAAACATATAATGCAATTCGGCAAAGCCTTTGAAGAGGTTTAGTAACCTGTAATTGCTTTTGATTGAGTCCTTACCTATCTTCTTATCTTCATGATAAGTAAACCCGTCTACGTAGACAGTCATAAACAAGTCACCTAACTCGTCAATCATTAGATGCATGTCTACTTGATCAATCCAGAAAACGCTTTGCTTTAACTCGTGGTTTGCAAGGTTGTCCTTAATAGTAATTGAAAACGTTTCAGAATCTTCGCCATCGACACCGCTTACCTGAAACACGCTTTTATCTATTGTATTCTCTAAGTCTTCAACAAAAGCTGCCATTTCTGTTTGGTCTTCTCTTCCTTCGGTTTTGAACTCTTCTTTTGCTTTATCTATCATTGTATCATTGTTTTGTTTGTACATCAGCAAAGTTAAAAGGTTTTAGCGTAAATGCAAGGGTTAAGCACTAAAAAAATACTTTTATTATGTTTTTGTTGCTTTTAATATCCTTTTTGTTACCTTTGCTATTGTTCGATTAACACTAAAACAAACAGAAATGAAAAAAGTATCATTCAAGAAACTAGTAAGAGGTCAAACCTTTAGGCTTCAACCATCAGGTACTATTTATGTCCGCGATGTAGATAGGGACTCAATACACGGTTACGCTTATAGAAGCGAAGAAGGCAGTATTTTGAGGGTTAGTGAAGAGGAAAGGAAAACGCTT
>Ga0209336_10000120_pt1 | contig 38191 bp, 53 predicted proteins | sample LinPmetageLP32_FD_184042 | JGI IMG/M metagenome (GOLD analysis project Ga0209336, IMG submission 184042) | Marine viral communities from the Pacific Ocean - LP-32 (SPAdes) (version 2) | ecosystem: Environmental > Aquatic > Marine > Oceanic | place: Pacific Ocean | collected 2009-08-23
TGACGAGGTAGAAGACGCTATTGAAGATGTTAAAGAAGTAGCAAAAGAAGTTAAGCGAAGAGCTAAACGAGTAAAAGAAGAAGTTAAAGATGTTGTAGGAGCTGTTAAAGAGGTAGTGGATCAAGCAGGTGATGTAGCAGATGCAGCAAAAGGCAAAACCCGTAGAGGACGTAAACCTAGAAAATCTAGCAAGAAAAGCTAATATGCAACAACCGAATTTAAATTTAGATATCAGTCAAACAACTGGTGTCGTTTGCGAAGAATGTGGACATGTACATTTTCAACAAGTACTAGTAATCCGCAAGGCATCAGGCTTACTAACAGGCACAGGAAAACCGACTTATGTTCCAATTCCAGTCTTCGCCTGCACTAAATGCGGTCATGTCAACTCTGAGTTTTTACCTAAAGAGGTTAAGGATTTAGATTAACATAGTTATTTTTACTACACATATGCAAGAGGACCTACCGTCCTCTTGTTTTATTTCCTATTTATAATTAGGAAGTTCCTTAAATCCGCCGGATAGTTACATATGTCTAACTTAAACATTTAATTATGGATTTAATAAAGAAAATAGGTTCCTGGGCTGACGCTCTTACTCAAATAGGTATTAGTTTAATTGCTTTCGGAGTAGTACTTGAAGTACTATTCAGAGGTGTAGCAATACCTTTTTTACCAAAAATTTCAGTAGTAGGTAATATTATGGAAATTTTAGGATCGTTGAATGCTGAAGGCTTATTAGGACTTGTAGGTGTATTCGTATTATACCACATTCTTAAAAAGAAGGGTTAATCAAATAAGTAAAAAAAAGAGAGGGCGTAAGCCCTCTTTTGTTTTATAAACTTAAGATTTTCTATATGAATATAATATCTATTAATAAAGAAACTTTAGAGATATTAAAAAAAATACGCTCTATAAAAAAACCAAAGGAAATTAATCCTCTGTTAGTTAAAGTAGAAAAACTTTTACAAAGACAACTCGAAGGATTAGATGTTCAAATAAATCAACTTAAAGAAGAAAATAAACGCCTTAACAGAATCTAATAAACAACACAGAAATGGTGCAAATACACTATTTATATTATATAAGTAAAATAAAACAAGAATAAAATGAAAAAATTATTGCTTTGGTTATGCCTATTCCTACCATTAGCCGGTATGACCCAAACGTCAACAGAGACTATCTTTCGATTAGACTTGAGGCAAATTGAAATCCCAGAAGACAATATCATTGTTACAATTGCTTCCAATATAACTAATTGGGTAGACGTTGAATTAGAAGACGGTGATAATGGAGTCTGGAGAAAAAATTTTAATATCACTCATCCTGAAAACGGAAACGTAGATGTATATTATAGATACAGAGTAGAAAGTATAATAGACGGTAATATCTCCCTGCTATACGAAACCTCAGACGAAGCGTGTTTTGAATCAGGAAGTAGTGATAACGGTTACGGTGGTGAAGGTAAAATAAGATATCTTTCATACCCTGAAGATGTAAATCAGACTACAACTAGCGGAGAATGGAAAACAACAGCATGTTGGGATACTTGTGGTGACGATGTTTGTCCACCAGAAGCTTGTGAAGAAGGATTAATTTCATCATCAGCTACTCAACAATGTTTACCCGGAGGCCAAGCTTTAGTAGTATTTGAATGGCAAACGGATTGTGTTCCTGAATTTGTATTATATTCTAACGCAGCCGGTGCTGGACCTTTCCAGTATGGAGTTAATCCAGAAGCATCTAATTTTGGAGTTTATGCAGGAAATGGACAAATGCCTCCTAACTGGAGCGTTGAACATCAATTAGTAGTACAGTTTACAGATGGGTCTCAATCAGAACCTATACTATATACTCCCAATCCATGTATAGAAGGATGTACAGACCCTAACGCTGAATCTTATAATCCATGGGCTACTATAGATGATGGTACCTGTAGCGGTACTGAATGTGATACTAGCACAACACACCAGATTTCAATGGAAATTACTTTTGATAACTGGCCAAACGAAATTGGCTGGAGTATTACTAGTGGTGCTTATGGAGTTATACAGGAAGAATTACCCGGTGCATATGATTTTAATGATCAAGGGCAAACATATATTTATGAATTTTGTGTAGATCAAAATGCAGGATTTGAATTTATTATTACAGATACATATGGAGACGGTTTAGCCGGTTCTACATCTGGAGGTGATATAGACGGTAATGTAGTGATAAGAAACTGTGATGGAGACGTAATATGGGAGTTACCTGACCCTAATTTTGGCAATACAGGATACTCAGGGCAACAATTTGGTATTATATGTGATGTTATAGAAGACATATATGGCTGTACAGATCCTGCTTACCAATCTTATAATCCTGAAGCTACAATAGATGATGGTTCATGTACTGAACTTCATATTATAGGATGTACTGATGAGAACTCAATTAACTTTGACCCAGATGCTACTAAACAGGAATTAATTCCAGAATGTAATTATATTTTAAAAATCAGAGATGCTGCCGGGGACGGATGGGGTAATTCTTGGATAGGAGTAGCACAAGGGGATCAAACATTAGGAACGTATACAATGGGTCCTGGTAATATGGAACAATCATTTCCTTTAGTATTATCATCATCAGCAGAAGTAGTAGTATATTACTTCGAAGTAGGTAATCCACAAACCTCACTAGAAGAATTAAATTTTCAAACCCTTCAAAATTCATTCTTAATTATATCAGAAGATAATGGAGAAGTATTACTACATGAAGGAGAAAATCCTTTTGAAGATAATGGTCAAGGAGCTTTACAAAATTTTCAAGCTCCATTCTTTGAAAATTACTCAGCATTACCTCTATGTGGTACGATTTGTATTCCTATAGTAGAAGGGTGTACTATAGAAGGTTCTTTAAATTACAATCCAGAAGCTAACGTAGATGACGGTTCTTGTATTCCTTATATTGAAGGATGTATGAATCCACTAGCATTTAACTATAACCCAGATGCAACCGTAGATGACGGTTCATGTATAGCTGTAGTAGTAGGTTGTATGGATCCTGAAGCTTATAATTACGATCCAGAGGCTAATACACCTGGGGATTGTATACCTGTAGTAGAAGGATGTATGGATCCAACAGCATTTAATTATAATGAAAGTGCTAACGTAGATGATGGTTCTTGTATACCGGTTGTAGAAGGATGTATGGATGAAAATTCAATTAATTATAACTCAAATGCAAATGTGGACGATGGAAGTTGTATTCCAATTGTAGAAGGATGTACGGATCCTGAATCGTTTAACTATAATCCTGAAGCTAATGTAGATGATGGAAGCTGTATACCGGTAGTATATGGTTGTATGGATCCTGAAGCTTATAATTATAACCCAGATGCTAATACAGATAACGGTAGTTGCATACCAGTAGTTTTCGGTTGTACTGACCCAACATCTTATAATTACGATCCTTTAGCTAATACAGATAACGGTACTTGCGTTCCTTTTCTTTACGGTTGTACAGATAATACAGCATTAAATTATGATCCTTTAGCAAATACAGATGATGGTTCTTGTATTCCAATTTTAGCAGGATGTACAGACCCAACAGCTTATAATTATAATCCTTTAGCTAATACTGACGACGGTAGCTGTATCCCGGTAATACTAGGATGTACTGATCCTAGCGCATTTAACTATAACCCAGATGCTAATACTGAAGACTATACTTGTATAGATATAATTTACGGTTGTATGAATCCCGATTCAGTAAACTATAATCCAGAAGCTAATGTAGACAATGGAAGTTGTATCACAGCTATAGTAGGATGTACTGATCCTGAATCCTATAACTATAACCCCGAAGCTAATGTTTCAGATCCAGAAGCTTGTGTTTATGATGCAGGTTGTATAGACGGTCCTGGAGAACCTTACTGGTTAAATAACCAATGCTATGCTTGGGTAATAGATGTAGATAACTATTGCTGTAATAATGAGTGGGATCCTGTTTGTATTGAAATGTACAACTACTGTGAAAACGGATGGCCAGAAGGAATGGATTTAAATAGTATGTTTTCAAGAGATTTAGACTTTGCTAGTATAGTTGTATACCCGAATCCAACTAGTGATATATTAAATATAAATACTAACGTAGAAATTACATATTCAGTCTTTGACGTAACAGGTAAAGTATTGATTAACAACTCAGATAAAAAAGAGATTGACCTAAGTAAAGTAGAAACTGGGGTTTATTTCCTTACTATAAGATACCAAGATAAAACGTTTAATAAGAGAATTATAAAAAAATAAAAATGAAAAAATTATTAATACTACTTTTAGTAATACCTTTTCTAAGTTTTAGTCAAAATGACGAAACTAAATTAGATAGAATAAAAAAAGATGTAAAGAAAACTTTTAAATTTGCAACTTTTTATGCTGCAATAAATGGAGGAACATCTATTTCAGATAAAAATCAATTCTCAGTAGCAACAGGTATCCTGGAAGCAAATACTGTTAAAACACCTTTTGATTATTCATTAGCATTTGGTGTAAGAAAAATAGCACGTTTTCAATACGAAAACAGAGCTAATGTATTCTATAACGGAACTGAAGAGTCTTTTTCTGATAACGCTACATTAGGTAAGATAAAAGGATTTGAATTTCTCTTCGAAGGTGATTTTAGAAGAATTCAAGGAGTAAAATATGTAGACCAACATCATTTTTTAAGATATGTAGCTGATGATTGGGTAGCTAGAGTAGAATACCTTGTCGGTGGTTTTATTGATATAGAATATTTTCAAGCATCCCAAAGGTATAAAAAAAATATTACAAAAGAGTTATCTGTTAATATAGGAACTGCACAGAGACTATCTCAACCTTACGGTTACGATCCTTTGGCTGAGTGGATGTTAAATAACGGTAACTTACATTACACCTGGTTAGCTATAGAAGAAGGATATGAAGTAAATTTTAACGGAGGAGGAAACGTAGAGTATTTAGATCCTGCAGGAAATGTTGTAGCGAATAGTACAGCAGTTTGGGAGGAAGTAATAATTCCTCAAGTACTTGCTAATTATGTTGAAAGAAAACAAGACGAAACACCTCTACAAGTTGAACACTCTTTAATACTGGGTGCAGATTATTATAAGTATCAAAAAAACTTTTGGCTTCATGCATGGGGAAATATTATGCCATACCATCTTCAATCAGGAAACGAGTTTTCTTATCATAACTATAATGGAGGACAGTGGATAGATTATTCAGGAGGAGTAATATTTGGATATAAGTTTAATAAGTCATTAGGAGTATTTGCAGAAGGTACGTATAATAAGTATTGGAATAGAAGATGGCATAAATTTTCAATGGGAGTAAATTATATAATATTTTAAAAAATGGCAAAAGAATTAAGCGAAAATACTAGCTTTAAAATAAGCATTCAAACTCTTGTAGCTATTGCATTTGGTATTGCAACGGTAGTTGGGATGTGGTTCGCATTACAAGCAGATATAGAAGAAGCGAAAGAATTACCAGTACCACCCCCACCGGATGTTACCAGAATGGAATATGATATGAAAGATCAATTAATTCGTCAAACAATTATGTCTACTCAAGAAGATGTTGAAGAAATAAAAGATAGAATGATTCGAATGGAAGAGAAGATTGATAAATTAAGATAATTATTATGAAAAAATTTATATTAAGTATTATACTTCTAATGACTTCTCTATCTATGTTTAGTCAAGTAGAAGTTAAATACTTTAATGCAGCCTGGAATGGTGCAAATGATATTAGTTGGGTTTCTAAATTATCTGACTGTGATATAGTTAAGTACGACATAGGAGCAAAACCAGCTGATGCCGGAAAATTTAAAGTAGTAGTTGTACCTACTATACTGATTTTTCAAGATGGTGAAGAAGTAGAAAGATACCAAGCTGATATTAGTTTTAAAATGTTAGCTACTAAAGAAGAAGTACAAGATTTTATAGATGAACTTATAATGAGTGCATTTTAAGTACTATTTATATTAAAGAAAGAGGTTACTAATTAAATAAGTTGTAATATGATAAAATATATAAAAAATAAATGGATGGGGTTTAAAAACTTATTTGACGATAACAATAATATCAATGAAAAATCAGTAGTAGGATTTTTAGCATTTGCTGTTATGGTAATATTTGCTGTAACTGATTTGTTAACAGGGTATTTAGGAAAAGATTTAGTAATAAATGAATTTATATACGATTCATTCGTATGGATAGTGCTAGGAGCATTCGGAATTGCTGAAGTAGGAAAGGTATTTGGCGGTAAGAAAGATTAATAATTAAATAAATAAAATAACTATGGGCTGTTATACTAGAGAAGAAATTGAAACAACAATGACCAGTAAAGGGTATAAGTACTTTACCGGAGGAGACTATGATGTTAATATTATCGGAGTGAGAAACTCCAGTACTAAGAATAGAGTTACTAACGCATTTGACGATTGTATAACTTTATCTTATAAAGTTGAAGGTGAATGGAAATTTCATTGTTACAAATGTACTACAGACCCAGGAACCCACTGGGTTGAAAATATTATGAGAGAAGATGGCGTTGCTATTTTAAAACCTGGGCAGTATAGGGGATCTCACAAATTAAGATTACATCAAGGTAAGTATTTAGCTCTAGGACAGAAGAAACCTGTTAAAGTATATAGAGACAATAATAGAGATGGTAAATATGATTTGATAGAAGAGAGCGTTCAAGAAGGGATATTTGGTATTAATATACATAGAGCTACAGGAAGAGCAGGAGGCAGATCTACTAGAGTTGACAGATGGTCAGCCGGCTGCCAAGTTATAGCAGACAATGATGACTGGTTTGAATTTCTTGACATTTGTCAGATAGCTAGAGAGCAATGGGGTAATTCCTTTACTTATACTTTATTAGAAAGTAATGATATAGCATAATAGTTGCTAGTTAGAAATATTTTTCTTAAATTATAGTTATGAATACGAAAGGACTACAAGGATACTTACTCTTCGCAATTCTCGGAGGGTTCGTTGCATGGATGGTATGGGGTCAACCAAAGATTGATGTAGATATAGAAGCTTATCAACTTAAAATTGAATTATTAGAACAAAAAGTTGACTCTCTACACGCTAAAAATATTCATTTAGAATTGAAATCTGATTCATTATATGAGAAAATTTCAAGCTATACGTACAGGATAAATAAACTAAATAAAAGAATCAATGTTATTCGAATTGAAACTCAAAAGAAAATTGATGCTGTTAATGACTACTCTTCTAGTGAGTTACAACAGTTCTTCACAGATCGCTATAGATTCAACAAAGATAGTATTAACTAAACCAGTAGCTAAGTTAGTAATACAGGATATAGTAGTAGGTGATCAATTAAAAATACAGCTTAGTACCGTAGAGGAACTACTAGGAGAAACTAATTTAAAATTAGAAACCCAATCTTTTTTAGTTACAAACTTAGAAAGCCAAGTTTTTAATTATAAAAACATCGTAGCTGATTTAAACTCTAAGAGCACTATACAAAACGATTTATCTAAAGATTTAGAAAAAGCTTTAAAAGCTCAAAGAAGAAGAACCTTTTTTTATAAAGTTGGAACCCTTGTAGGAGGTGTTGCAACTCTCCTGCTATTGATACAAAAATGAGAAATATAAAAAAAGGGCTATTCCCTATACTTATCGCCTTATCAGCTCTTTCAGTATCTACATCAGCAGCATTTTATTCTGTCTATGGGCTAAGTAAGCTATTTGCTGGAGCTCAGTTTGAAGTTATTATAATGGCCGGTTCATTAGAAGTAGCTAAATTAGTAACAGCATCTCTGCTGTATCAATATTGGAATACAGTAAATAAGATTCTTAGAACGTATTTGACAGTTGCTACTGTAGTATTAGTTCTTATTACAAGTATGGGTATATATGGTTTTTTAAGTTCAGCTTATCAAGATACTTATAGACAATTGACAATTAAAGATAATCAAACATCTTTCCTTGTACAGAAGAAAGATTTTTATAAATTAGATGTTAATAGATATGATGAAGAGCTTGAAAGAATTTCTAATAATATTAGTACTCTATCGTCTGCCAGATCTCAAACGATCCAGGTACGAGACACCTCGGTGGCTGGGGGCATTAGAACCACGATATCGACTTCTGAACTTAGGCTGGCATCAGCACGTATTAAGACTGAAGAAGAGAATAGAAAAGAAGTGCAAGTAAAGAGAGAAATAGCAGCCGATAGTCTACAGAAATATCAACTACAGATTCTAGAATTAGAGAATAATTTTGATGTTGCAGGAGAATTAGGACCTCTACAGTACCTTTCAGGATTGACTGGTTTTCCAATGGATAAAATTATTAACGTTCTGTTGTTAGTAATAATTTTTGTATTTGATCCTTTAGCTATATCTTTAGTAATAGCAGCTAATTTCGCTTTTGCCAAGGCTTTCCCCAATAAGTTAAAGAATCTATATGGTGAAGCACTAGACGAAGCTACGAATGCTAAAAAAAAAATTAACTCCCAATTAGTAGAAAACGAAAAAAGAATGGATATTATTGGCCAAAATGGCAATGAAGGTCTACATTACGATAACGAATGGGAAAAAGACGAAGATATTCAAGACTTTTTAGAAAGAGCAGATCAAGTAGGTCCTTGGAGTGAAGAAAACGATAAATCTCATTTAGTAGCTGGTATGACTAATGATAAAGAAGGTTCGTTTATGAAGTTTCAAAAGCAGCAAGATTTAAACGATATTGAAGTTAATAAACCTGAAGAAGTTACAAGTAAAGAGATAGAGAAAATACTTAAAATGTCTAAACAGGATCTTACTAATTCATCTTCTCCAAAAGAAAGGCAAAAAGTTAAAGACAATATATTAGTTCAATACAAAGACGGTTCTAAAGGTTGGATTCCAAAAAAACAATTTAAAGATAATCCTAATAAAATTATTTATTTTTAGTTTGTACTTTACATATTAGTTCGTATATTATATTATAGTAAAATAATTATATGAGCAAATTAATAGATATGCTGACTAAAACAGCAGAAGCAGATAAAGCAAAAGCTTTACTTTCACTAGACTTATTAGATAATAAAGCAGCCGGTATTGGAGATCATTCTACATTGGATTTCTACAATAATGCCGAAGAATCTCTTGCTATGTTGGTAGACGCTGACGATAGATTATTAACATTAAAGAAGTATTTTCCTCAAAAAGAAACAATTAACGGATAAATGAAACTACCAGTTATAAGGACTATATCCTCTAACAGAGATATAACCGAAAAAGATATAAATACCACTATCAATATTTTAGAAGTAGTAGGGATGTCAAGAGGCATCTCTAGTAAAGAGTTAGAAGTTATAGGAGAAATTATTTCTAATTTAGAAGGTGCAAAAATAGTAATAGACCAACATAGACACTTTGGAACACCTTTAAAAGAATGTCTTAATAAATTTATGCAAAGAGTTCAAAATTCAATTAAATTATAGTTATATGAGTAGTAGAGAAATTAGTAATGCAAAGAATCCTCCTTCAGCAAGAGAAATACTTAAAAACGAGTACCCTACTATTCATGATGGGTATGAGCAAATTATGTATGAGCAGTTTGAATTATTTGCTAAGAAACATCTTGATTATGGAATGCATAATGTTAGTGCAGGAACTAATTTACAAAATAAAGACGAAATAGAATTTGCTATGACTGGGTTATGGTATAGACTTTCAGATAAAATTAATAGATGGAAGAATATGATTATCTCAGACCGTAAAGCTCAAAATGAAACTCTAATCGATACCTTTCAAGACGTTACTAACTACGGCATTATAGCACAGTTAGTATCAAGGGGGATGTGGAAAAACGACTAAATGCCTCAAAAAAAAATATACCCTGGGAAGGTTAAGCTAAAGGCAAATCCTTTAGTAAAAGAAGTTTGGGAAAGTAAAATTAAACAGACTCCTTCAAAAAATAAGCATATTTCTTATAGCTCATTGAGTACGTATAATAAGTGCCCTAAGAAGTGGGAATTAATGTATTTAAGAAATAAAATTCCTTTTACTCAAAATATTTATACTTGCTTTGGTACAGCCATGCATGAAACTCTTCAAGAATACTTAGAAGTTTTATACCACGATAAAGTAAAAACAGCTAATGAATTAAACCTAAATCAGATATTATATGATAATATGATAAAAGCATATAAATCTGGAAAAGCTATTAACGGGCATACACATTTCTCTTCAGCTCAGCAGTTACAAGAATTTTGGTTGGATGGAAAGCATATTTTAGAATTTATTAAGAAAAAAAGAGGTGGGTACTTTAGTACTAAGACTTCTAAATTAGCTGGCATAGAAACACTCTTATACCAGCAGATACGTCCTGGCGTGATGTTTAAAGGACTTGTTGATTTAATATTTTACCACCCTACAGTTGATAGGTGGACTGTAATGGACATAAAGACTTCTACTAGAGGTTGGAATAATACTTATAAAAAGAATCCTAACCTTACAGCACAGGTAATATTATATAGAGAATTCTTTGCTAAACAATTTAAAATAGACCCCAGCAAAATTGATGTTCAGTTTTTTATAGTAAAGAGAAGAGTACCGGCAGAAGCAGAATTTGCTACTCAGCAACGTAGGGTACAAGAATTTACACCTGCTTCCGGCCCAAGAAAAACTAAGCAAGTTATAGAATCTATGAATAATTTTATCAATGACGTTTTAGACAAAGATAATAACTACATAGATAAAGAATATTCATGCAGTAATCCTTTAGGGAAATGTATTGAATGCAAAGATTACAGTTAGTTTTTGTAAAAGGTATATATTTATATATGTATATAAAAAGTAATAGTTATGAGAAATAAAGATAAAAAACTAACATCAGTTAGACTCGACCCTGAGCTTTATGATGAATTTAAATTTCAATGCCTGAAAGACAATTTTTCTTTTCAAAAGCTTGCCTCTAGAGCAATTTATCTTTATCTTAATGATAAGGACTTTAAAGTTAAACTTCAAAAACAATTATTTAAATAGTAAGTTATATGAAAAATAAGTTTCGGTATATAAAAAAAGACGAACGCAAAAAAATTCTACTACTCTGCGATGATATTAGAATGCATTCTGGTGTAGGAAATATGGCTAAGGAGATAGTTTTAGGTACTGCTCAACATTTTAATTGGGTAAACTTAGCTGCTGCTGTAAAACATCCGGAAGAAGGTAAAGCATTTGATTTATCTAATACAGTAAATGAACAACTTGGGTTAAAAGACTCTTATGTGCGTTTAATACCTCAGTCTGGTTACGGTAATGCAGAAAAAGTAAGAGAATTAATAGAGTTAGAAAAACCAGATGCACTTTTTATTTTTACTGATCCTAGATATTGGATTTGGTTATTTGAAATAGAAAGAGAAGTAAGATCTAAAATTCCTATTTTTTGGCTTAACATATGGGACGATTATCCTGCTCCTCTATATAATAAACCTTACTATGAATCAGTAGATGTATTAATGGCTATTTCTAAACAAACAAAAAATATTAATAAAATAGTATTAGGAGAAAAAGCTAATGAAAAAGTTATAGAGTATGTTCCTCATGGGATTAATACTGAATATTTCTACCCTATCAAAAAAGGCCATAAACATTATGATAAATTACAAGAATTTAAAAAAGCAGTTGTTGGTGGGAGAGATATAGAATATATTGTTTTTCATTGCTCAAGAAATATTAGAAGAAAAAGTACATCTGATGCCATATTAGCATATAGAGCATTCTGCGATAAGATAGGAAAAGAGAAATCAAAGAAATGCGCTTTTATACTACATACTGAAGCATCTGATCCTAACGGTACTGATTTAAAAGCTGTTAGAGAGGCATTCTGTGATCCAGAATATGTTAATGTATTCCTATCTACCGATAAGTTAGAAGCTATTCAAATGAATTTGCTATACAATATAGCAGATGTTTCAATTTTAATTTCTTCTAATGAAGGCTGGGGACTATCGTTAACCGAATCTCTAATGACAGCAACTCCTATAATAAGTAATGTTACCGGTGGTATGCAAGACCAAATGAGATTTGAAGATAACGAAGGTGACTGGTATACGCCATCTCCTGATATACCTTCTAATCATAGAGGTACATATAAGAAACATGGTGAATGGGCATTCCCAGTATTCCCTTCTAATATTTCTGTACAAGGTTCACCTACGACTCCTTACATATTTGATGATAGATGCGATCCCGACGATGTAGCAGAGGCTATCGAAAAATGCTATAATCTTAACTCAGAAGAAAGAGAAAGAATAGGACAGTCAGGTTTCGATTGGATTAACGGTGATGAGGCAGGATTTACTGCAGAGAAAATGTCTAATAAGGTAATTAAAATTTTAGATGAAAGCTTTAAGAATTTTAAGCCTAGAGAATCATTTAATTTTTATAAAATAAAAGACTTACCAAAAAAATATATTGAACATAAATTAACAGGTTATTAAAATGAGCAAACCAATTATAGTTATAAGTTGCCCGATAGATACATATAGTGGGTACGGAGCACGAGCAAGAGATTTCGTAAAAGCACTGATTGACATAAATAAGTACGATATTAAGATTTTGGCTCAAAGATGGGGTCAAACTAGATGGGGGTATTTAAAAGATCATAGCGATGAAATATTTACTCCAAGAATAATTCCTAAAATTGATACTCAACCTGATATCTGGGTACAGATCTCTATTCCTAATGAATTTCAAAAAGTAGGTAAGTACAATATTGGAGTAACTGCTGGAATGGAAACTGATTTGTGTGACCCTTCTTGGATACAGGGAGCTAACAATATGGATTTAATTTTAGCTTCTTCAAAGCATTCTATTGCTGCCTTTGATAAAAGCAAATTCGATATGAAAGATAATAAAACCGGCCAGACTAGTAGACTTGAACTGAAAACTAAGGTAGAAGTTTTATTTGAAGGTGCTGATTTATCTAAATATTTTCCTTCTAAGACTCCTTCAGAACTTAATACCGAACTTACTAATTTGAATAATTCTTTAGATAGTATAAAGGAGAACTTTTGTTTTTTTACTACCGGACATTGGATGCAAGGAGCATTTGGAGAAGATAGAAAAAATATAGCATTTACTGTAAAAACATTTCTAGAAACTTTTAAGAATAAGCAGAATCCACCAGCATTAATTCTCAAAAGCCATAGTTTTACAACTTCTACAATCGATAGAGATAGAATTTTAAAGAAAATAGATGATGTTAGAATTACAGTAAAAGGTAAACTACCAAATATCTACTTACTTCATGGTGAAATATCGGATACAGCTATGAATTTGCTTTACAATCATAATAAAGTTAAGGCTTTAGTTTCACTTCCAAAAGGAGAGGGTTTCGGTAGACCATTTCTAGAATTCAGTTTAGTTAATAAACCAATTATAGCTTCTTCTTGGTCTGGTCAAACTGATTTTCTTGATAAAGAATTTGTTAGATACGTACAAGGAAGTTTAAGTAAAGTACATAAATCTGCTGTAGTTAAGAACATTATTGTACCAGAGGCTCAATGGTTTACTGCTGATCCAGCAGATGTAGGAAAAGCTTATAAAGAAGTATTTAAAGACTATAAGAAATGGTTGGTAAAGGCAAAAAGACAAGGACATAAGAGTAGAACTAATTTTTCTTATGAAGCTATGGTAGAAACGTTAAAATCTATATTAGATAAGAACTTACCAGACTTTGCACAACAGGTTAAGTTAAGTTTACCTAAATTAAAGAAGGTAGGACAAGAAAATAATCCTCCTAAAATTCAGTTACCTAAATTAAAAAAGTTATAGTATGAATAAAGATCAATTAGTTGAAGGACCTTTTGGCAGTAATGCTTGTTATGAGCAAACTTTTGAACATGATGGCCAGCAAGTTACGACATGGTTATGCTTCGGGAGTGGATTTACTACTTCTACTTTAATGACTAAAGGAAGTACAGTCGTAGCTCAAGCTGTAGAAACAGCTCCTGAGTTATATAAAGATTTAATGTTTGAAGATAAAAATAATAGAGTTTGGTTACCTGCAACTATTACCTTACCTGAAAAAGGAATGGTATTTTTAGATGGAACAGATAAGAAAAATTGGAAATGGGCTGCAGCCAAAGCTATTCCTTTAGAGGAAGCAGATAAAAAACTTAATGCTGAACAAACTCATAAAATGGATATGGCTAACGTACAGCATTTTGAACAAAGAGATTTTATGGAAGCCGCTGACCATATAGGTTTGTTTAATTTTAATTCATAAAATATGAAAATTAGTTATGCAATTACAGTCTGTAATGAATTAAAAGAGATTACTAACTTACTAAATTTTCTTCTTAAAAATAAAAGAAAGGAAGATGAAATAGTTATTTTATTTGATAAAAAAAATGGAACCCCTGAGGTTTGGAACATATTATCTGAATTAAGTGATGAACCAAATGCAAGTTACTATTCAGCTACATTTAAAAACCATTTTGCTGATTGGAAAAACTACTTAACTAGCTTATGTTCTGGAGATTATATATTTCAAATAGATGCTGATGAATTTCCACATGATATCTTAGTTGAACAGCTACCTGAAATTCTGGAGAGCAATCCTGATAATGAAGTTTATTTAGTACCCAGAGTTAATACAGTAACTGGTTTAACTCAGAAACATATTGCGGAGTGGAGATGGAATGTAGATGAGGAAGATAGGGTTAATTGGCCGGATTATCAATGGCGTATATGGAAAAATAAACCTGAAATTAAATGGGTAAATAAAGTACATGAAAAATTAGAAGGCTTTAAAACTTACGCACCTCTACCGGCTATGCCCGAAATGTCTTTATTTCACCCTAAAGATATACAGAGGCAAGAAAGACAGAATGCCTATTACGATAAATTAGTATGAGTCAAAATATAGTATTTATTCCTAATGTAGACTTAGGAGACGGTAGAAGTAGTAACTATAAGTACTCTATCAATAGTTGGAAAGTCTGGGGAGAAAAAAATAATATAAAAGTTATAGAATGGAAAGATCCTATTACCGATCCTTCCTATATGAAAATTACTTTACAAAGATACTGGGTACATGATATATTAGAACATAATCAAATAGAATATGATCAAGTATTAATTGTAGATGCTGATACTATTATACATCCTGATTGTCCTAACTTTTTTCATTTAACCAAAGGTAAATTTAGTGTAGTAGTTAATAACGGATGCTATGAATGGGTAACTAGAAGTATAAACGATTGGGGCAAAGCATTATTTGAAAATCAACAAAGAATTGATCCTTGGGAATACTTTAATGGAGGTTTTCAAATTACATCTAAAGAACACATTCCTTTTTACAATTTCGTTAAAGACTATTATCAAAAGAATATTTCTGTAATAAAAGAATTATCTGAAAAAATAAAAGCTGGAACTGATCAAACTATAGTTAATTATTTAGCTAAAGAGTTCGGTATTGAAATAAACTATTTACCAGAAGCTTTTAATTTACAAGACCTCTTTCGTAAAAATCTTTTACACATACCAGGTCATTCATGGTTTAAAGATGAACTACTTTTTACTCAGGCAGGTTACATTTACCACTTTAATGCTATACCGCAAAATCCAAGACATGTAAGCTATTGGTTAGAAAGAACTTTTAAAGAACTTTATGATAATAAGATACCTGAATACAGTCCTATAAGTTTAGAATATTTTTTAGATATGGAAGTAGCTAACGGTGGAGGAGGAAAAGAAGTTTTAAATTTAAACGGCAAACTAAAGACTGTTAGGGATATAGTTGAATATTGGAGAGGTAACAAGACTACACCAAATCTAACTCCTAAAAATTGGCAATATTATAACTGCATGGTAGCTGGTTTTAGAAAAAATGTAGCTGACCACCACGATATAGGATGGGATAAAATGACTCAAGAGTATTATGAATCGTTAGATAAAATGAGCGATACAGAAATAGAAGAATTTCTAACAAATACTCCTAGTGAATTTGATAATGGATTTATAAAACATAGTTACCACAGAGCTTACGCAATGATTGGAAGACTAATTAGAGGAGAAAAGTATATCCCTTTTTATATGAAAACTTCATTAATTTACGATACCCCTACTAAGTTAGACGGTAAACATAGAGCTGTTCCTTTAAAATCTAAAATTAATCTTTTAGATGATTTATTAGCAACAGGTATCAGCAAAGAAGATTTCTGTCTTACTCAAAGTTCTATTTTAACTATAATGGGCGTAAGATCTAATGACGATTTAGATATTATTATATCCTCTGAAGCAAGATCTAAAAACTATAACTTTCCCAAAGGTATAGAAGTATTCCCAGAAAATTATGATAAATTTAAATACTTCGGCGCTAGTAGCGACAACGACATTTTAAATAATTTCTGTATTACCATAGATGGTATTAAGTTTTTAGAACCTAGATTTTACTTTGCTAGAAAGAATATAGGTCAGTCATCAAGGGATAATAAAGATTGGAAATTAATTAAAGATTTCTTTAGTAAAAAATCTCATTTAGGTTTTCCTTTTAATTTCGAATTTTATAAATGGGGACTAAATTACGTTGACGAAATACAGCTTTCTAGTCTTAATTTAAAAAACTTACCATTAGTAAAAGATAAGTACAATAGAGTAGTAGGAGGAATAAATCATGGAAGAGCAGTTTACCATGATAAGAGTAATAATTCATTTATTAAGTTACTTAACCCCGAGTACTGTAGATTAGACAAATTAAAACTAGGATTAGAATCAGGACTCTTTAACGGTCTAGTTCCTGCGTTAAAATCTTTAGTTTATGATAAAGATATACTAGTAGGGTATATAACCGAAGGAGGTAAAGTTGTAGCTGATAATGATACATCCTTTGACAAAATACCTAAACACTTTATAGACTCAGTACTTAAAAATTGTAAGAAAAGAGCTCTTGCTTATTATGACTTAGTTCCTCAAAATATTATTCAATTAGCTAATAACCAATTTAGTTTAATAGATCTAGAAAGTGTCTATGGGTTTGATGAAGTTAGTTTAATGAAAAAAGAAAATGCTACTTTTAAACCTAGTAATTTAATAGATCTTATTTCTAAAAGCTAATGGCTGTATTTTTTAGAATAAATAATAATAGATTATACTCTGCTGGGGAAACAAAAAGATTAGGCTTTAACTCTAATGAAAAAGTTGCTATACCTGATGAATATTTAGAAAACCAAGAATTTATTGTAATGAGAACTTGCCATGGTATAGGAGATTGGTGCTTAACATCTTCAATGCCTCGTCTTTTGAAAAGTAAATACCCCAACTGTAAAGTATATATTCCTTCTTCAAAAATGCTTAAAAATATTTTTGGTAATATGCTTAATCAATGGGGTTACGGAACATACGATTGCTCTCTAATTACTCAAGATATTTTTAAAAATAATCCTTTTGTAGACAGTTTCATAGACGAACATTCAGGAGAGATATTCCATGATCATTATAGAGTATATGATGAAGATAACGATGAAATACCTTTAGTTAACCAAATGTTAAAATTTTGGCAATTTAAAGAAGAAGAATTAAAAGATACTACTCCTGATATATTTTTTAGTAATGAAGAAAAAGAAATAGGTGATAAAATAGTAGGTTCTCATCAAAATTTTGGCTATATTAGTGTATCATCGACTTACGGTTCAACTGCTGATTCTAAAGTTTTACTTAATAAAATTAAAGAATATGGTGATATTACGTGGTTTTACTATGGAGAAAAACCAATACAGGAAACTAATTTAAGCTTTATAAAAAAGTTTATAGAAGTAAAACCTATGAATTTAGATATAAGACAGCAAATGTATATTAAATCAAAAGCGATAGTTAATGTAGGTAATGAGACAGGAATGATGTTATGGGGTGCTAAGTACTCTAATACTTTTGTTTTAGGTAACAAAGTATATGGTTCTAACCACGGTGGAGTTAATGAAGGTAAGCCTAGAAAAAGACCTTTCAAAAGTGGCAACTTTGTTGATAGAGTAAATTATTTAAGATGAAAGAAAATATTTTAATAAGCTGTGCTGGTGGACCTGCAGCTGTAGGTGCTATAAAATCTTTAAGAGAAATAAACTTTAAAGGTAATATAGTAACTATAGATTGTGATCCACTTGCTGTAGGTGGTTACCTAAGTGATATAAACCATATCGTCCCCCTGTCTACGAGCAAAGATTTCTGGATTAAAGTTTTAGATATAATTAAAAAAGAAAAAATTACCTTAATTATTCCTACTGGTGATAGTGATATAAAACATTTTTCTAAGCATAAAAATGAATTAGAAAAATTAGGAGTAACCGTATTTATGTCTGACTACGATACTATACTTAAATGTCAAGATAAAGGAGTATTTTTTGATTACTGTAATACTAAGTTTCCTTTACCTTTTACTTCAAACAATTATAAAGATTTAAAATTTCCTATGTTTGCTAAACCTGAACACGGTAGCGGTAGTAGAGGAGCAAAGGTTTGTTATAAAACGTTTGATATAAAAACTTTAGATAAAGAAGAATCAGTACACCGAAGTAGCAATTACCTCTTTCAGGACTTCTTACCAGGGCAAGAGTATACAGTAGATGTTTTATGTGACTTAAATAGTAATCCTATAGTTATCATACCGAGAAAGAGATTGCAAATTAAAGCTGGTATATCTTCCAAAGGGCAAGTTCTTAAACATAAATTAATAGAGGACTTATGCAAAGATTTATGTATACATTTAAACATAAAAGGACCAGTTTGTATACAATTAAAAGAAGACGATAAAGGCAATCCTAAGTTTATAGAAGTAAATCCAAGATTAGGTGGGGGTACTTATTTCTCTACCTTAGCAGGTTTAAATTTTTTAGATTTAATTCTTAAAATAAAAAATAAAGAAAAATACACAATACCTGAATTGAAAGAAATTACTGTATTAAGGTATTATAATGAAATAGTAATATGAGAATTTTTGTAGATATAGATGAAACGATATGCATTCATATTGGTAGTAGACTTGGTTATAAAAATGCAAAACCGTTAGAAGAACATATTAATAAAATTAATAACCTTTACGACGACGGACATGAAATTACATATTGGACAGCAAGAGGTTCTTATAGCGGTATAGATTATTATGAAATAACCAAATCACAGTTAGAGGAATGGGGATGTAAATATCATCACTTAAGTGTAGGAGAAAAACCTGCTTACGATTTATTAATTTGCGATAAAACAAAGAGAATAGAAGAGCTATGAATAAAGAAAGAATATTAATTATAGGCGGTACAGGTGCTTTAGGAAGTACCTTGGCAGAACGTTATTACGGTTCAAATGATATTATGGTACTTTCGCGTAACGAACATAAGCAAGAAGCTATGAAGCTTACTTACCCTAATATTATTTATAGATTAGGAGACGTTAAAGATAAGCAGTCTTTAGTTAGAACTCTATATGAATTTGAACCAACCGTAGTGATAAATACCGCAGCAGTAAAAACTGTTTGGGTATGTCAAGAAAATAGCTTCGAATCAGTACAAACTAATATTATAGGTCACCAAAACTTAATTGATGCTATACAAGAATGTAATCATAAAATAGATACTTTAGTTTTTATTTCTACTGATAAAGCTTGTAAACCTGTTAACGTTTATGGTATGTCGAAAGCTATAGCTGAACAGTTATATGTTAACTTTGCAAAACAACAATCTTCTATCAAAGTTGTAATGGCAAGATACGGTAACGTTCTAAACTCAACAGGTTCTATAATCCCAGTATTTAAAAAGATGATAGATAAAGGAGTTAAGTCTCTACCCATTACTGATTTTGGAATGACTCGTTTTTTATTAACTTTAAATCAAGCTATAGATTTAATCGAATGGGCTTATAATCATCCTGATTCTCACGGTAAGATAGCTATCCCTAAGATTGAATCTTTAAATATTGCAGACTTAGCTTCTGCTATAGCAAGAGGCTGCGGCAAAAAAGATATGGAGTTGCATAAGATACCTATTAGAGATGGAGAAAAACTTCACGAGGAAATGATAAGTGAAATTGAATTTCAACGTACTGAAGAGTTTGATAACTATTATTTGATAGGATATAATAAAGTAAACGAAAGTTACGATCATAAACCTTATAATTCTAAGTACTTTGTTACTAAAGATGTAGATAAGTTTTTAAATAAAAATAATGTTATAATTTAATGGTAGTAGGAATAAACGGTTCATACGGCTTTATAGGGTATCATTTATGGCTTTACTTAAATTATAAATGTGATGATATAGAAGTAATAAGACTATCTAAAAATCTTGATAAAGATTTAGAGAACCTGAGCAGATGTAATATAGTCGTTCATATGGCCGAAAAAAATAGAGGTGATATAAAAGACCTTTATAAAAATAATATACTATCTGCTACTAAATTAACAGACTTATTAAATGATTGCAATAATCCTGCTAATATTATTTATACCTCGTCTACTCATGAAAAAGATGATAATCTGTTCGGTCAATGGAGAAGAGATAATAATAAGATGTTTACTAGATGGGCTGAGAATAGTAACTGTTCTTTTAAATCTTTAAAACTTCCTAATATTTTTGGACCTTTTTGCAAACCCAATTATAATTCTTTTATAGCTACTTTCTGCGATAAAGTAATAAAAGGAGAAGAGATAGAAGTTAATGATAATAAGGTAAGTCTGCTGTACGTCGATAATTTATGTAAGCAAATTTATAAAACTATTATTAATTTAGAAGAAAAAAATATACCTATAAAGTACGACACATCTATTAAAGTCTCAGATGTATACAGTACTTTACTACGTTTTAAAGAAGATTATTTAAATTTGAAACGAATACCTAATTTTGAAAATGAATTTGAAATAAATCTATTCAATACTTTTAGGTCTTATATTGATAAAGATAGTAGACTTTTTAAAGTTGATAGCTATAATGACGAAAGAGGTAGACTATCTGAATTAGTAGTTGCTAAAACGAAAGGTCAAATATTTTTCTCTACTACTAAACCTAAAGTAGTAAGAGGGAACCATTTTCATTCAAGAAGGGTAGAGAGATTTTGTATTTTAGAAGGGAAAGCTTTAGTACAAATGAGGAAAATAGGTACAGATACTGTTTTAAATTATGAAATTAACGGTACTGATAGTGTAGTAGTAGATATGCCTGTATATTATACACATAATTTAAAAAATATAGGAGATACTAATTTAATCTGCTGCTTTTGGATGAATGATATTTTAAAAGAAGAAAAAATAGACGATACTTATTATGAAGAAGTATAATATACACCCTACTGCAAAGATAGGAAAAAATGTAATTATAGAATGCCAAACATTTAATTTAGGTCCTAACTCTATTATAAAGGATAATTGTAAAATTACTTGTACCTCTTTTGAAGCAGGTGAAGGTTTATATATGTGTGAAGGAGTTGAAGTAGGAAGAGGCGGTTGTTATGGTCCTAACTCAAAATTAGTTATAGGTAATAATGTAGGAATCTTTGAAAGAGCAGTTATAAATCCTTCAGATAAAATTACTATAGGTGATAACTCAGGCATAGGAGCCGAGGTAATGATATGGACTCATGGTTCTTGGTTAGACTTAATGCAAGGTTACCCAGCTGATTTTGGTCCAGTTACTATAGAAGAGAACGTTTGGCTCCCAGCTAGATGTATTGTATTAGCTAATATTACTATTGGCAAGAATACTGTTATAGGTATAGGTTCTATAGTTAATAGAGATATTCCGGAAGGTAGTTTAGCAGCAGGTAGTCCTTGTAAAGTAATTAAAGAAAATTACTACCCTAAAAACCTTAATCTTGATCAAAAAGAAAAATTAGTTTTAGAAATACTTAAAGACTGGGAAGAATTAATTAAGTTCAAAGTTGGTAGCTTATATAAATATTTCGTATCTTATAAGAAAGATAAAACTTCTATTGAATTAAAACAAGTACTTAATAATGTATCTTGCAGTACTTTCTATAACGTTACTAATAAAACTATCCAAGGTACAGAAAACGAACTTAGTGAAGATTTAAGAGATTATCTTAGAAGAAGAGGTATAAAAATATACACTAAAAATAATTTTAAATCTATATGAAATTTTTAGAGTTTAGTAAAGTACTTTGCTTAGCACCTCATCCTGATGATGTTGAGTATAGTTTAGCAGGTACAGTTCTAAAATATAATAGTACTACGTTTGATATACTATGTCTTACCCAAGGTGGTGACTGTGATAGTACTACAGACATCAGTAGATTAGATGAGGTGAATAATAGTTGGGCAGTTAGCAAGAGTAGTAACTACAACTTATTTTTCTCAGGATTTAAATTTTTAAAAGATTTAGGGGAAGACAAATGGATTAGTTATATAGAATCTAATTTTACTAATAAATTTAATTACGATGCTATAATTTTACCTTCTACTAGTGATAGTCATTTCGAACATAGATTAGTTTCTAGTTTTGGATGGCCTCTTACTAGGATTAATTCTATTTCATTAGTAGAATACTGTTCTCCAAGTACGTTAGAGGCATGGGTACCTAATGTATTTATAGATATTAAAAAACATTATGAAGTTAAACTAAACATGCTTAGACAGTTTTCATCTCAGCAACATAGATCATACTTCAAAGAAGAAGTTATTAAAGGATTTCATACTAACTTCCAATGCTCTAAAAAAGGTATTGCATTAGTAGAACAATTTAACCTCAAACAACTATTTTTAAAATGAAAGTAGCTTTTTTTACCGAAGGTGGGTATAGTGGAAAAGTTCCTAGAGAGCATCCTAATATGAGAACTGATCTTGCTTGGATCTGCGCATTAGAAGCTGAGCATGTTCCTATTTCCAATTTACATAAAGTGCCTGACTATAGCTACGATTTAGGTATAGTAATTATTCCTAAAAATAAACAGCATTTATTTGAGTATCCTCTTATTGATAATATGAGAAGAACTTGTAAGAAAATAGGTACAATGCAAGAAAGTACATACTGGTACTGGCAAGGCGGCACCATACAAGCTCAACTATGGTACCACAGTATCTTACAGAATATGGATATAATATTTTGTCATAACGATCATGATTTAAAATACTATAAAGGTATCACCGATACTAAGTGTGAACTGCTTTCTACTCTTATGATAGTTGATAATATTAAACAGTATGAAGGTGAAAGAAAAGGGGTAATAGTAGGAGGTAATTGGGTTACAGCTTATAGAGGATTCGATTCTTATATTATAGGTAAAATATTAGACGATAATATTAGTTCTATAACTACCGGTAGAATGAAACCTGAAGAAAAAATGCTTGATATTAATCATATACCTTGGATGAATTGGATAGATTTTATCTATGAACTTTCTAAACATAAGTACGGTGTACAGCTGGGTACTGCTGCGGCAGGAACGTTTAACCTTAACTGTGCGTACTTAGGTATACCTTGTATTGCATACGATAATGTAAATACACAAAAGTATCTTCATCCTGACCTATCTGTTCCTGATGGAGATATAGAACAAGCAAGAAAATTAGCTACCAAATTAGCTAATGATAGTACTTTTTATGAACAATGTTCACTAAAGGCAAAAGAAAATTATAATAAACTCTATTCTGAAGAAGTATTTTTAGAAAAGTTTAAACAATTTAAATTAAATTAAATGAAGATATTAGGATTTCAAAGTGGTCATGATGTTTCGTACTGTGTACTTGATAACGGTATACCTATCATACACGAAGAATTAGAAAGGTTCATTAGAGAAAAAGAACCTATGGGTGACGGATTAGAAATGGCTTTGCAAAGAGTACCAGAAGAAACTCTGAAAGAAATAAAACATTTTTCATACGGTAATCCTAGAGGTAGAACAGGTAGCTATAAGGAAAAATGCGGTAAAGAAGCTCCAGAGCAGCAGATGAAAGAATTACTTGAATCTAATAAAGGAGAGTATTTTGTAATAGGTCATCATCAGTCACATGCTGCCAATGCTTTCTTTTCAAGCAACTACGATGAAGCATTAATTATTACTATAGACGGTAGCGGTACCGAAAAAGTTAATCCTTCTGAGCACTATAGAGAGTTTGATAATAGTGGAGACTTTTTCTCTACATCTTTTACTTTTTGGGAAGGTAAAGGAAATAAAATTAAGCCTATTTTAAGAATACCTATGGAAAATCTAACTTTAGGTTCTCCTTGGAGAATATACACTAGAGAAATTTTTGGATTATCTTCTGGTCATCCTCATGGTTTAGCAGCGGGTACTATAATGGCGATGGCTTCAGTTGGAGATCCAGAAAAATACTATAGAGACTTTTATAATGCATTTGCTGCTGGTGGTGGAGGTCCTAGCTCTCAGACTATGAAAAATGTTGAGAAATATAAATCTATAGTAAAAATAAATGAACAAGAAAGTTTTGATGTAGCAGCTGGTATTCAAAAAGCAACTGAATTAATTACTTACCAAGTCATAAAACCTATTATAGAAAAATATAAACCTAAAAATATATGTTTTTCCGGAGGAGTTATACTTAACTCAGTTATGATGGGTAAAATGTACGACTGGTTTGGGATTAACAATATGTATGTATGCCCAGTTCCCTACGACGGAGGTTTAGCGATTGGATCAGCTCAATATGTATGGCATCAAATTTTAGATAATCCAAGAATTAAATGGCAGGACGATTGTCCTTCCTATATGGGAGTAACATATAGTGAGGTAGAAGTCTTAGAAGCTTTAAAAAGAGATGATATATCATACTCTAAAGTTAATGATGAACATATATTAGATTTACTTGATAAACAGAATATCATCTCTATATTTCATGGAGGAGCTGAGTCAGGCAGAAGAGCCTTAGGCAATAGAAGCATTATAGCTGATCCTCGCAGCCCTAAAATGAAAGATTTGATTAATGAAAAAGTAAAACATCGTCAATGGTTTAGACCTTTTGCTCCCTCTATATTAAAAGAAGATGTTAAAGACTGGTTTGTAAGAGATATAGATAGTCCTTATATGAGCTTTGTACTTCCTTTTAAAGAAGAAGTAAAAGATAAAGTACCAGCTGTAGTCCACTTAGACGGAACAGGTAGATTACAAACTGTTACCGAAAATAATAACAAATGGTATTATAATTTTATAAAAAAATGGAAGCAAAAAACAGGAGTTCCTATTATCTTAAATACTAGTTTTAACGATCGGGAACCAATAGTAGAGACTCCAGAGCATGCTGTAAATTGCTATATGGGTACAAATATTGATTATTTATATTTTAGTGATTATAATTTATTAGTAAAGAAAAGTAAATGAAAGTAGTACATAAACCTTGGGGTAAAGAAGAGTGGTTAGAACTTAATGACGCGTACTGTTATAAAAGAATATATATAAACGCAGGTTATAAAACTAGCTACCAGTATCATTTAGAAAAAAAAGAAACCAATTATATTATAGATGGTACAGCTGAAATTTGGTTAGAAAATGACAAAGGAGTTGTAGAAAAGAAAATAATGAAAGCAGGAGAGTATTTTAACGTATCTCCTCCTAAGAAGCATAGAGTAATCGCTATCACTGACATTATACTGCAAGAAGTATCTACTCCTCAAGTTGATGATGTAATAAGAATAGATGATGAATTTCATAGAAACGATGGTAAAATAGATTCTGAACATAACACTCCAGCAGTTTTTATTTTAGCTGCAGGTAAAGGGACTCGTTTAAGTAATCTTACACAATATGTAAATAAAGCTTTACTTCCTATAAATAATAAAGCAATTATTTCTCATATTATAGAAAAATTTCCAGCTAATTACGACTTTGTGGTTGCTTTGGGTTATAAAGGAGATTCTATAAAAGAGTATTGTGAGTTGGCATACCCTAATATTAATTTTACGTTTGTACATATAGAGGATATTGATAGTAGCGAATCCGGTCCTGGGTACTCTGCTCTACAGTGTAAAGAATATTTACAAAGACCTTTCTACTTTACCACAGCTGATTGTATAATCGATTCACCAATGCCTCATATAGATGGAAATTGGCTAGGAGTGTACCCTACAGGTTACCCTGAAAAATACTCTACCGTAGATATTGATGAAAAAGGTAATATTATTAAATTTACTAATAAGAATCAACAAGGATACGATAAAGCATTTATAGGATTAGCAAGTATATGGGACCATAAAATCTTTTGGCAAGAGTTAGAAAATAGTAAACAACCTCAAGAAATAGTCTCAGCTTTCTTAAACCCAGCTAAATATAGTAGTATCAAAACTAAAAATTTAAAATGGTTAGATACTGGGAACTTAGATGACTTAGATAAAGCTAGAACGTATTTTAACGATACGCCTCTAACTCTGTATAAAGATACTGGAGAAATAGTTTATAAAGTTAATAAGTTTATAAAATTTAACCCTAAAGAAGAAAATAATAAAAATAAAGTTACAAGAGCATTATCTTTAAAAAATATGATACCGTCCGGATTCCAAGCAAGTTCTAATTTCATAAGCTATGATTGGGAACCAGGATCTACTCTGTACAGTCATAATTCTCTAGAAATATATAAAAACTTTTTAAAATATCTTAAACAAGTTATAGCTTCTTCTACATTTATATCAACATCTGGATCTGTATTTGATAAATTCTACTCAGGTAAGACTGAGAAAAGAAAAGATATATTTATTAAGAAGTTTGGCACTAGGTACTTTACTGATAAATTTACTATTAACGGTACTGAGTATGAATCTTTAGAAAATATTTTTAATAAGTTAGACTTAAAAAGTCTGCATAATAACTACTGTTACGATAAATTTCACGGTGATTTACAATTCGATAATATTATCTATGATAAAAGTAAAGATAAGTTTACTTATATAGATTGGAGAGAGTCATTTGGAGGTATTACCAATGGTGGAGATTTATATTATGATTTAGCTAAACTATACGGAGGTTGTATTATACCTTATAATTTAGCTAAAGATAGTGAGTATATTAAAGTATACGAAGGCTCAGCATCTATTGACTATTCATATGATATTCCTGATACTTTGACTAGCTTTATAAAGATTTATGAAGCATGGCTTAAAGAAAATAAAATAGATATTAATAAGATAAAATTTATTACAGGATTAATATTTTTAAGCATGTCGCCTCTGCATGATAAAAACTTTAGTAAAATGCTTTGGTGTAAAGCAATAGAAATTTTAAGTGATGTCAATAAATAAAGATACTAAAATATTTTGTTCTTTTTCTTCGAATCCTGGAAATAATGGATGTAATTTTTTCAATAAAAAATTTAAAGAGAATAAAGTTAATGCAATATATAAGTCTTTTTATTCTGATAATATAGAAGCTTCTGTTAATGCCGTTAAAACTTTAGACATTAAAGGCTTTGCCGTTAGCATGCCTTTTAAAAAAGAAATTTTAAACCATGTTAATGAAGTATCCAATGAAGTTTTGTATATTGGAGCAGCTAATACTATTACTAATAAAGACGGGTACCTTAAAGCATATAATACAGATTATTTAGGTGTGCTTAAGTACTTAAAAACTTATATAGAATTAAATAGAGTAAGTAGATTAGCTATTTTAGGTAACGGCGGCTTTAGTAAAGCAGTTCAGTACGTATGTGTTTTATTAGACTTACCATTTAAAATAGTAGAGAGAAAGGACTGGGATATAGTAAATAATCTCGAAGGAGCAGTTTTTAATTGTACTCCTATTGAAGTAAAAGTAAAAGGGAGTTTAATAGATGCCAGACCATATACCTTAGTAGGAAAAGAAATAGCTAAATTTCAAGCTGAACAGCAATTTAAAATTTATATGAATGATTGATAATGCTAAATTCTATATTGGTCCTATGTCTAAAAATATAGTAGACGCAATAACAGAATATGTAAAAGAAACTGGTAATAAGATAGGACTTATACCTTCTAGACGTCAAGTTGAGCATGATGGAGGTTATGTAAATAATTGGACTACTGAAAAATTTTCGTTGTATACTGAAAATAAACTAGTATTAAAAAGAGACCATGCAGGTCCAGGACAAGGCTTACACGATGATGATGGATATAAATCATTAGAAGAAGATTGTAAGTTTTTTAATTTAATTCATATTGATCCATGGAAAAAATATCCTGCTTACAAAGACGGTTTAGCATGGACTATAGACATGATAAATTTTAGCTATAATTTAAATAGCAGTATAGAGTATGAAGTAGGTACTGAAGAGTCTATAAGGAGGTTTGAATCTATAGAATTAAATACGTTATTAGAAGACTTAAAACTCAATTTAGCTCCAGAGGTATTTAATAAAATTAAGTACTTAGTTATTCAATCAGGTACTTCCTTAAAAGGTAATAGCAATACAGGAGAGTACGATAAAGAAAGGTTAACCGATATGGTAAAAGTAGGTAAAAAATGGGATATACTTACTAAGGAACATAACGGTGATTATATTCCTAGCCTTTTGATTAAAGAAAAAATGGCTTTAGGACTAGACTCTATAAATATCGCTCCAGAATTTGGTCTTATAGAAACTATTTCGTATATTAATAATAATATAGATATAGAAAAATTTTGGGATATATGCTATCGTTCGAAAAGATGGCATAAATGGGTAGATAGTAATTTTAATCCATTTAAAAATAAAATAGAGTTAATAAAGATTTGTGGTCATTATGTACTTTCGGATCCTGAATTTATTATGATTAAGCCTGATATAGATTCGATTATTAAAAAAAATATTAAAGCTAAGTTAAATGAGTTATTTAAATAATAGACCTAAAACAATTATTTGTGATATAGATGGGACTTTAGTAGAACATGTAGCTCCTTTAGACGCTACAAAATCTAATCATAAACTCAAACTGATACCAGGTACTAAAGATACTATTCTTGAATGGGACAGGAAAGGTTACGGTATAATTTTAATATCAGGAAGGAGAGAGTCAATGCGCAAAGTTACTGAACTTCAATTATGTGAAGCCGGAATTATATATGATCAATTAATACTGGGTGTAGGAGGAGGAGAACGTCATTTAATTAACGACATGAAACCTGATGGTAAAGCTAAAACAGCTTTTGCTTACAATTTGAAACGAAATACGGAAGGCATAAAAGATTTAAAGTTATGAAAATAGCATTATGTTTACACGGTAATGTAGGAATGCTTTATACCCACAAACGTCAGTACGAATGGGATAAGTATATCGATTATAGGATAGGTCATACCCATTTTAAAAAGCATCTGTTCGATGTTAATAAAAATGTAGACGTCTTTATTCATAGTTGGAATACTGAGTTCGAAAAAGGGATCATGGATACTTATAGTCCCAAGTCTTCTTTATTTGAACAACAAAAAGTTTTTGGTGCTAAGTGGAATGATAGTACAGGAACTACTCGTAAAGAGCATATGTTTAGCCGATGGTATTCAGCTAAGGAATCACTAAGACTAAAAAAACAATACGAATTAGATAATAATTTTGAATATGATATAGTAATTAGTACTAGATTCGATTTATTATTTTTAGCAGATTTAAACTTATCACTTTTTGAAGATAAGTCTTTACTCTACGTTCCGTTGAATAAAACTTATATGAGTCACAATCCTAGAATATTAGATTACTTCTTCTTTTCTAACTCAAAAAATATGGATAAATACATAGGAGGGTTATATGATTGGTTATTACCTAGACTAAAAAATACTAATGAATCAGGTAAAACTGATGCACATACGGATTCAATGGTGTTTGCTAAAGAGTGTGGATTACAAGTTACTATGGTTGAAGATTATAAAGAGCCTGAAACTATTATTATAGCTAGAGCTCATTATGATGATTGTGAATACAAAGGAAATAATTTTCCTGGTATAGAAAAATTAAAAGTTCTTAAAAATTACCCTAGAGGTCAATACGGAAGTAGATTCTAATTAAATTAAATAAATATGAAAATAGGTATTATAGGTTTAGGAGCAGTAGGCTCTGCAATTAAAAAAGGTTTTGAGTATATTGGTCATGATATATATGGACATGATATAAGATACAATTCTAAAGTAAAAGATGTAACCCCAGCTGAAATAGTTTATATTTGCGTTGGTACACCGCCAGGAGATGATGAGCATTGTGATGTAAGCGCAGTTTTAAATGTAGTTGAAGAACTAAATAATTTAAACTATAAAGGTATAGTTGCAGTTAAGTCTACTGTTAAACCGGGGACTACTAAATTTTTAGCTGATAAATACCCTAATCTTATTATTTGTTTTGTACCTGAATTTTTGAGAGAAAGATGTGCGTATGAAGATTTTGTATGTAACAATAATATCTTAGTAGTTGGTACAGACAGCGATAAAGTTTATAGTAAAATAGTTGAGTCTCATGGTAGACTTCCAGTGCATAAAGTAAAGGTTTCTATTAGCGAGGCAGAGCTTATGAAGTATTTTTCTAATACTTATAAAGCTATGAGGATTACATTTGCTAACTCTTTTCATAAATTAGCAAAGCATTTTGGAGCTAATTACGATGTAATAAAAGATGCTTTTTTATTCCATGGAGTTCAAGAAGGACATTATCTCAATGTTAATAAGGATTTTGGAGGGTATGGAGGTATGTGTTTACCTAAAGATACTAAAGCAATGAAAGCTTTAGTTAAAGAATTAGATTTAGATATAGATTTGTTTAAATTTATAGACGAAGAGAATGATAAGTTTATTAAAAAAGTTCCTCAAGGAATGAGAAAAGAAATTTAAAAAATAATAATATGAAAATTTTAGTTACAGGATCAGAAGGATCATTAATGCAATATGTTATACCGGTATTACTTAAACAAGGACATAAAGTAGTAGGAGTAGATAATTTTGCAAGGTATGGAGAAATAGAAAGAGATAGAAAATATGAGTTTAAAAGAGGAGATTTGACTGACGTATCATTTGTAGATTCGTTATTTAAAGATCAGAGTATAGATGGAGTAATTCAAGCTGCTGCTTTGATTTACGGAGTAGGAGGATTCAATAAATATCCTGCTGATATTTTATCCAAAGATATAGTACTGCATCAAAATATTCTATGGGCTATGAAAAAATATAACGTTGATAAAGTAGCTTATATTAGTTCTTCAATGGTATATGAAAGATGTGAAAATCACCCAAGTAAAGAAGAAGATGCATTTAATTCTTTAATTCCTTCTACCGATTACGGAATGTCTAAATTAGTAGGAGAAAAATTATGTATAGCATTTGCAAGGCAGTATGGTATAAAATATGTAATTTGGCGTCCATTTAATATTATTACCCCTCATGAAGTAGCTGAAAAGGAACAAGGTTTAAGTCATGTGTTTGCTGATTTTATTCAAAATTTACTTATAGAAAAAAAGAATCCACTACCTATTTTTGGTGACGGAGAGCAAGTTAGATGTTTTACATGGATAGAAGATATAGCTAATACTATAGGAGAGTATTCATTTGACAGTAAAACTGATAACGAAACATATAACTTAGGTAACCCAGAACCTACTTCGATGAAAGAGCTTGCTAGAATGATTTACCAAGGTGAAGATGAACTTAAATTTAAAACTGTAAGAGAATACAGCGATGACGTCATAATTAGAATACCAGATGTTGAAAAAGCTGTAAATGAATTAAACTTTAGTCCTTCTATGAAAATCAAAGACTCAATAAAACTATGCATACAGAAAATAAAAGATCAAAAGTTAGTGTAATACAGAATTTTATTTGTGATTTACCTGAACGTTTAAAAGTACTCGAAGAAAATACTCCTAAAATAGGTGAAGTATGGAGAGATTATGAGTTTTTTGTAAACTTTAATGCTGTAAAAAATAAAGACGAAGTTCATAAAATTTATAAAAAAAGTATAACTAACTTAAACTTTTATAATAACTTAGAAAAAGATTGGGCTGGCATAGTTTTAGCTATGGTAAATGAAGTTAAAACTCCCTATGTAATTTTTATAAACGAAGATCAACAATTTAATATGTCTTACAACGACTGGAATAATATTGTTGAAGAATGTCACTATAGTAACGATGTTGATTATATACTAATGAATAAAGTTCATAAGTACAATAAACAACCTTACATTAACGGAAAATTCCCAGACGGCTCTAACATTACTTCTGAACTATGGGGTCAATACCCAGCTCCTAACTATGAAGAAGGAGAGCATGTTTTCTTTTATCCAAGTAAGTTTGCCAGGCATAAAAGAATGTCAGTAGAAGCAGTATACAAAACTGATTTTTTTAGAGAAAGATTAGAAGAGTTTATTAGAAAAGGAGAAAGCTGTACTCATGATATACCTTATAGACATAAACATATATGTCATTTTTATGAAGGTTATTATGATTTTTATAACGGGACTAAAAGGTTTGGAGATATGAAATGCGCTGTTGCTAAGAAAGATATTATATTACATTTTGAAGAAGTTAAACAGAATGCTTTTCACCCTTTACATCAAAACATATGAAGATACTAGTTACAGGAGGAGCAGGATTCGTTGGTACTAATTTAATAAAAAGGTTACTTGAAGATAAACATCAAGTCGTTTCTATAGATAACTACTCTACTGGGTTAAAATCTAATCACCAATTTGGATGTAAGTATATGAATCACGATCTTGTTACTTTAGATCAATACCCTAAAGTAGATATAGTATTTCATTTAGCAGCCAAAGCTAGAATACAACCTTCATTCGAAATACCTAAAGATTATTTTACCTCTAATGCTAACGCTACTTTAAACTTAGCCGACTGGTGTTCAAGAAATAATATTCCAATGGTGTATGCTGGTTCGTCTTCAAAGCATAGCGGTAGGTTTAAAAATCCTTATACGTTTTCTAAAGATGTAGGAGAAGATATAATTAAATTATATCAAGGACATTTTAACCTTAGCGTTAGTATAGCTAGATTCTATAACGTATACGGACCTTATCAGTTATTAGAAGGTGGCTACACAACTCTTATAGGAAGATGGATAGATAATATAAAAAATAATAAACAGTGTATAATTTACGGTACTGGCGAAAAAAAGAGAGATTTTACTCATGTAGATGATATAGTTGATGCTTTAGTATTGATTATGAAAAAATCTAAATACGGTTATGAATTTGAATTAGGAAGAGGAAAAAACTATTCAGTTAAAGAAATAGCCGATATGTTTAATATTTCTCCTTCTTATGAAAAAGACAAACCAGGCGAAGCTCAAGACACCCTCAGTGTGGACAAAGTAGCAAACTTAGTTTTGGGTTGGAATCCTCACAGAAATATCGTAAATTATATTAAAGAACTTAAACTATGAAAATAAGCTTTATACAACCAGGTAGAAATAATTTAAAGTATCTTAAATGGTCTTACGAATCTATTCGTAAAAATCAAGGAGATCACGAAGTAGAGATATGTGTAGCGGATGATGCATCTTCAGATGGTACTTGGGACTGGTGTAAACAGATGATGGATAAAGATCCATTATTTAAAGCAATAAGAAATGAAGGTCCTAATAGATTAGGTCATACTATTTTATACGATACATTAACTAATGAAGTAGCTACAAACGATATAGCTATGATATATCATGCTGATATGTACCTATGTCCTGGAGCTCTCGATGCTATTGAAAGAGAAATAGAAGATAAAGTTATAGTATCTTTAACTAGAATAGAACCTCCTTTACATCCTGACGGACCTGAAAAAGTATTATGGAATGGAGGAGTAGAACCTGAAGAGTTTTTAGAAGATGCTCTACTTACAGAAATACCTAAGCTATCTAATAAAGAGAAAATTACTGAAGGAATATTTGCTCCTTGGGCTTTTTACAGAAAAGACTTTCAAGAAATAGGAGGACATGATCCACTATACGCCCCTCAATCAAAAGAAGATTCAGATATATTTAATAGATTTCAACTCAATGGAGTTAAATTTAAACAAGTTTGGGATGGATTTGTTTACCATATGACTTGTAGAGGAAGTAGAAGAAATACTAATGATAAAGCGGTAAACATATACGAAGATAGTCCAGAATGGTTAGCTCAAAATTTGAGATCTACTCGTAACTTTATTCGTAAGTGGGGTCATTTTGTTAAACATGATAGCTTAATGAAACCAATTATCGATCCTAAATATGATATCGGGTTTATTATCAAAAATTGTAATAGCAAACTATTAGAAATTTTAGAGCCTTGGTGTAACACTTTATATATAGATGAAGGAAACATACCTTCGATGATTGATAAGTATATAACATTTGAATCAGCTAATACTAATTATGATTTACATCAAAGAATAAAACCTTACGATAACGAAAAGAATAACGAGATATTAGTTAAAATAGATGGGTCTGATTTTGACGAACAGGACTATAATATTATTCAACAACTTTCTGCAATCATTAAAGATAGCGGCGAAGTAGGAGAGTTTCAATTAGGTAATGTATTTATATCTATAATACAGTTTAACGAATACCAAAACGAATTAATATTTTGCCCAAAATTATGAAAAAGAAATATATAGTTGAGTTTACTCATATAAACGGAGAAGTAGAAAAAGTAGAATTAGTTACTGATAATATTAACTGGTCAATTGAGCAGTGGTGTAGAAATAGATCTATAACTAAACATAAAATTTTAAAAGAAGGTAACTCTAATAGTAAACAAATGCTTTTTGGATAAAAATTTTACCTATTTATTAACATATTACAAATATTTTTATTACAATAAATAAATGAAAACAGATAAAAAATTCATATTAGAGACAGTCAAAAAAGTTATTGCTGAATCAGCAAAAATTAAATTTGCAGGACACCAGTTTATGTTAAAAGTAGATGTAAACGAAGATCCTCAAAAGAAAGGATTAAAAATTCAATTCATACCTACCACGTTTGGTCAGCTCTCTACTACAGAGCAAAACGATATAGCTATAGAATTAGAAGAAAGATTAGAAAGAGGCTTAGATCAATACGATATGAGAGTAGAAAGAGATAGGAATTTAAAAGATAAGACTATCATCGGCTTTTTCGTTTACATTGAGTACTTTGATAAACTAGTTAGAAAAGCTTTATCAGGTCAAAACCCATCAACTACTAATAACAAAGAGGAAATATAAGTATGGCAAGATACGGATTTTATTCTAAAGGAAGGTATAAAGGAGAAGTAATAACTCTTACTCACGCTTCTAATCCAGCATCAGCCATAAATTATTTTGCTAAATTAAAAAACCTGGAAGTAAAAGAATTTGTAAAGATTTATGAAGTCATTGAAAGATAATCTCAGAAAAATACTTAAGGATAATTTAAATGTGTCTTACACTATTAAAATTAAAAAACCTGATCTAGCTTCTATGAATAAAAAGATTTTTATAAATATAATTAAAGAATTGAGGAAGATAGAAGACAGAAAAGACTTTTTAGCTGAAGAAATTGGGATTGATATGACAGTTTATGAAGATCAATTTTTTTATGTTATAGAGAATTTATTTAAGTTAGCATTTAATAAATCTCAATTAGGGTTGATTCATATGTACCTGTACCAACTTGCGCCTGATAAAGAATGGGACGGCACAATTACAATTGAAGAGGGAAAGTCTGAGCAAAAAGTACCGTTCAAATCACCTGTTGATGTATGGAATGTTATAAAAAAGTTAACTAAATAGTTGCTAATACAGTAGTTATTTCGTATATTAAGGTGTTACTAATATTAAAAGGTTATATATGAAACTTAAAATGATTACCTGCCCTAAATGTGGCAACGATTTCCCAGAGAAAAGAAAAGAACTAGGCTATCACGTATGTGTAAATTGCTCTTCAGTTGAACCAGTTGTAGGAATTACTACAGTAGAAGGAACTGGAGATCATACTTATAATGATATTATTATTATGGATCAAAGTAGAGCCAGAGCTATTGCTGAAAAAGAAGCAGAACTCTCCGGTAGAAAAGTTTATATTGAAATGCTAGATTTAGATGTAGATGAGCATGCAGTATCTCAGTCTATTAAAGAAGAAGTTGATAGAGCTTTAGAAGAAGACTAGGTATGGGCCGTCCAGCTAAGATATTAAAGAAAGAAGATATTCAAAGAGCTATGAAAATGACTCGTTCAAATCGAGCAGCAGCTAGATATCTTCATGTTTCTTTTACTCATTTTAAAAAATATGCTAAAACATATACTGATGAGCAAACAGGTTCGTCTTTATTTGAATTACATAAAAATCAAGCTGGAAAAGGTATCCCTAAATTTTTATCTAATGGAGGTAAAGAACCTCCTATAATGGATTTAATAGAAGGAAGAGTACCGGTAGAGCATTTTGACCCTAAGAAGATTAAACAAAGACTTATATTCGAAGCTTTAATAGAAGAAAAATGTGCTTACTGTGGTTTTTCTGAAAGAAGAGTTTTAGACACGAAGGTACCTTTAGTTTTAAATCATAAGGATGGAAATAAAAAGAATTGGAATTTAGATAACTTAGAGTTTCTTTGCTATAATCATGCATTTCTATATGCAACCTCTCCTATAACAGAAAAACAAGTTGAAGCTATGGAAGATTATGTTGATAGAAATGTCAAAGAAGTTAATTGGGAATTAGATGAGCACCATATTGAACACCTAAAAGAGTTAGGTTTATATCAAGAGGAAGAAAAGCCTGGAGAAAAATATATAAGTCGTCAATAACTATTTATTAGTATGGCAAAGAAGAAACTAAATAAGTTTTCTACATTTAAAAAGAAAAAACCCCTAGAAAGAAAGGTAGCTGATGACTTAGTTAAGAAATCAGAACAAAATGAGAAACTTAGAGAAAAGAATATTAATACTTCTTTTTTAGATTTATTTTAATATGAGAAAAATACTACTGTTTATAGGTAACATATTTGATATGGGTTGGTGGGCTAATAAAATTAACTCTAAGCTAGGAGTATATGAATGGGCCAAGAGAAGTAAGTTCCGTAAGTGGCAAGAAGGTTTGACAGGTTGGAAGTTTTGGGCATGGCAAATAGTAGGTGGTTTAACCTTTGTCTGTGCTATGGAGTTTTTACTAAATAAGGTAGGAATGACAATGCTTCCTTGGAAATAAATAAAATAAAGTTAGTGAGATAGTTGCCTCCTAACTTAATTATTCTTATATTATAGTATAGATAAATAAATAAAGGTTATGTTTAGAAAATTAGATGAAAGTCCAGAGTTTCAAGAATTACTTATAGATTTAGTGCAGTGTTGGTTAGAGGATAGCTCCTTAGATGAAGATTACGACTCAGCAGTAATAGTACAAGAATCACTTATCGATATAGCTGATGCGATTGCAAATAATATTGGCAGAAGGTCAATGTGGGAATAAAATATTAATTTAATAAATAAAGGTTATGAAAAAATTTAAAGATATTAGTTGGAAACAACACAGATTAGGCAAAGGACATATTCAAGGTTTGTTAATGTTAGATAATGGTATTGAGTTATCTGTTGTAGCAGGTTTAGGAATGTACAGTGCAGGTAAAAGCGGAGTTAGAGAAGCAGTTGATAAAGTTGAAGATGTATCTTCATTTGAAGTAGCTGTAGTACATCCTGATGGGAAAATTATAGGAGATGTTAAAGGATGGTTAGGTAGAGAAGATATTAATAAATTAATCAGCGAGCTATGTTAGGAAAACTAAAATCCAACATACTTACTTACCTTTTCAAGGATTGGGTAAAGAACGAAACTGATGTTGAAACTCTTAATATTACTAGAACTATGTTAAGGAAGAGAGTAAATTTATTAGAAGAAGGTGTAGATACCGGAAGAACAATTGTTAAAGGGTTTAATAGAGAATAATGGCAGAAAAGACCGGACACTTAGTAAAAATTCAATATGATTTTAATACTGCAGGAGTATTAGAGGTATGTATGAATGGTACTTGGCATAGAACTACTTCAAGAGAATTTAGATCTTTCGATGGTAAACGCAGAATTACTGAACCTACTATTACTGAGTTGGGTAACGTAGTAGTTCCTATGAGAACTTACGACTATAACGGACCTGTTTATATGTTCGGTACTAATCATGAGGTAGAAACTAACAACGAAGGTAAGATTGTTAGTAGTCCCTATTGGGATAAAGCAAGAAAGCAAACAGAAGAAAGAGGAGTATGAAAAAAATGCAATTTGAGAATACTGATGAATTTGAAAGAGTATTTAAAAATACTGATAAAGAAATTA